>Ga0210406_10000033_pt1 | contig 213692 bp, 196 predicted proteins | sample IncBWC30MmetaG_FD_155454 | JGI IMG/M metagenome (GOLD analysis project Ga0210406, IMG submission 155454) | Forest soil microbial communities from Barre Woods Harvard Forest LTER site, Petersham, Massachusetts, United States - Inc-BW-C-30-M | ecosystem: Environmental > Terrestrial > Soil >... | reverse complement strand
CTTTCTCGTCTTGTTGCTTCTGTTAGTTGCGCTTCCGGCCTGGGCGGCCGAGAAGACGCGGCTGCACGTGGACGACTATCAGATCGACGCTGAACTTACTCCGCACACCCACAAAATTTCAGCCCGGGCGAAAGTTAAGTTCACTGCGGCGGACGACATCAACGCCGCCACGTTTGAACTGCACAACGGCTTGCGGGTCACTAAGGTGACCGATGAGAATGGCCAGACGCTGTCTGCGGAAAGAATCACCCAGGATTTTACGGTGCGGGTGCAATTGTCGAAGCCGTTAAGCAAGGGTAACTCAACAACGCTGACTTTTGATTACGATGGCACGCTCGACTCCGCGGACGACAGCCCGGTGCAAGGGATGAAGCTGGCCTCGATCAATGACGACACTAGTTACCTGCTCTACGCTGGGCGATGGTTTCCGGTGAATGCTTATGGCATCAACCGGTTCACGGCCACGATGAACATTACCGTGCCCGCGCATATGGTGGTCATTGGCAGCGGGAAGGAAACGGTGGGCAACCCTTCGGCGTCGAAGAAAGCGGGTGCGAGCGCGTCGGCGGGGAAGACTTACACTTTCGTTTGGGACAAGCCGAGTTTTCCGGGGAGCATTGTTGCGGGCACGTTTCAGGAATTCAAGAGCGATGAAGCTGGCGTCGACCTGCACGTATTCTTCAAGCCGGTTCATCAGAACCTGGGCGCCTTGTATGCGGAAACCGCAATCAAAGAGTTCACTTACTACGTGACCCTTTACGGTGCTGCGCCTTCTACAACTCTGAGGGTGGTTGAGATTCCGGATGACACGGTGCCCTCGGCCTGGGCTCCGGAGATGGCGGCCGTGGCAGGCCGCGCCGTGACCGAAAAAGTGAATTACCGGTTGCTGGCGAACACGATCTCGCATCAGTGGTGGGGAGCTTCGGTGAGTCCGGCGTCGATTGATGACTGGTGGTTGTGCGACGGATTTGCCCGGTACTCGGAAGCCCGTTATGTAGAGAACGCTGCGGGACAAGCTGGCCTGGAAGAAGTGGTGAAAGATATGTCGGTGGGGGCATTGGCTTACGACTCGGTGCCGCTTGCGACCATCGGCAAATTGGATATGTTCTCTCCGGAGTTCCAATCGCTGGCGACTGACAAGGGTGCGATGATTTTGCACATGCTGCGCTGGGTGCAAGGAGATCAGAAGTATGACCAGACAATGCGCACTTTTGCCTCGAAGTACGCGGGCAAGCCGGCATCGCTGGACGATTTCACTGCTATCGCGGAACAAAGTTACGGCGATCGACTTACCTGGTTCTTCACGCAGTGGCTCAATTCCACCGGCGCTCCCGAATTTAAGACCAAGTACACGGTTTACCGGCTGGGGAATAAATGTCCTCCCGCTCAACGCTGCGCCGGGTTTCGCATCGTGGGGCAGATTACGCAGGACCTCGATCTGTTCCGCATGCCGGTCGAGCTCAAAGTCGATACCGACGGCAAAACTGAAGAAAAGCGCGTGGATGTGGTGGGTACGGACTCGGCGTTCACGTTGGAGACTTTTGGCAAACCGCGGCGGATTTCGATTGATCCCGACAACCGGGTATTGCGGAATTCTTCTGACGTAAAGCTGCGCGCTTCGATTCAACGAGGGCAGGCGCTGGTTCAGCAAGGTGATTTCGCTGGGGCGCTCTCGGAATTCAACAAGGCTCTCGAAGTCAACAAGAACAGTTCGCTTGCCCACTATCGGGTTGCGGAGGTGTTCTTCCTGCAGAAGAATTATCAGGCGTCTGCCAACGCTTACCGTGATTCGCTGAATGGAGACGGCGATCCGCGCTGGACTGAAGTCTGGAGCCACATCCAGTTGGGCAAGATCTTTGACCTCACCGGGCAGCGCGAGCGGGCTACGAATGAATATCGGCAGGCCTTGCAAACCAACGACAACACCCAGGGTGCGTTGGAGGAGGCTCGAAAGTATTTACAGAAGCCCTTCGAGCAGCCCAAGAGCAAGCCGGAAGCGGGTGTTTAGATCTCAATAAGCCCAGCGCAGCAGGGTAGCTCCGACGGTGAATCCTGCGCCCACCGAAGCTAGCAACACCAAGTCGCCCTTCCGGAGTCTGCCTTCCTGACGGGCCGTTTCCATAGCCAGTGGAATGGTGCCGGCTGTGGTGTTTCCGTAGCGATCGATATTAATGATCACATTTTTTGGGTTCATTGCCAGGCGGTCGGCGGTGGCCATGATTATCCGCTGGTTGGCCTGGTGCGGAATAAATGCGTTGACGTCGCTGCCCGTCAAGCCATTGCGCTCCAGGATTCTTTCGCAGACTTCCGCCATCTTGCGCACAGCGTACTTGAAGACGGCACCTCCATCCTGATGAACGTAGTGCATCTTCTGATCCACGGTTTCATGGCTTGAGGGATTGAGACTACCGCCCCCGGGCATGTACAGGGAACATCCTCCGGAACCATCGACCTCGTGAATGAAGTCGATGAGGCCGAGCGAATCACTGTCGGCGGGCTCGAGGATCACGGCGCCGGCGCCGTCGCCAAAGATGATGCAAGTGGCGCGATCGGTGTAATCGATGATCGAGGACATGGTATCGGCGCCGATCACCATCACCTTTTTGTGGGCGCCGGTCGCAATAAACTGCGCGCCGGTTTGCAATGCATACACGAAAGCAGAGCAGGCGGCGGAGACATCGAAGCCCCAAGTGTTTTTTGCGCCGAGCTTGTGCTGTACCAGGCATGCCGTGGAGGGGAAAAACATGTCGGGAGTTACGGTGCCGATGATAATGGCCTCGATCTCGGACGGCGCGATCCCACGCGCGGCAAGGGCCTGCTTTGCAGCTTCAACAGCGAGATCGCTGGTGGCTACACCCTTGTCGACGATGTGCCGTTCGCGGATGCCGGTGCGCTCCATGATCCATTGGTCCGAGGTTTCGACCATCTTCTCCAGATCGGTGTTAGTCAACAGGCGGGGTGGGACGTAGGTTCCGAGAGCGCTTATTTTAGCGCGCACAAGTTGGCTCACTCTATGAGTTCTCCACGATGGAATGTAAGTGATTAATAAACTCGCTATTCTGACTCACCTGGTCTGGAATGTCCAACGACTTAGTGAACTTCGCAGGATCTGGTGCCGAAACGTTCCTGTCATTCCGAGTGAAGTCGAGGAATTGGCTGTTTGGCCGGCGCGAGCGGAAAAGCAGGTTTCTCGACTTCGGGGGAAACCAAAAAGCCAGACACCGGCGACCCACTGCACACGCAAGAGCCCGTTACCGTTGCTTCCTTCCGGACCTGGCGGGGTTGGCGGGAGTGCGTCGCGCGGGACCGATGCCTGACCTGTTTAATTCTAACATTCCGATCGTACTCTTCCCTTTCCCGGTAGAATCGCCAACAATAGGGGAGCACACCAAATCATGGCGCCGGCCTCTAACCCGCAAACCGAGATCACTCCCCTGCCTACTGCGGTGCAGAGCTACTTTGAAGGCGCGGTCTATTTGCTCGTGCTCTGCGGTTTCGCAACTCTGGTTTCGACCGGGGGCCTGGACTGGCCGACGGTGCTGCTGGTGGGCGCGGCGCTTTTACTTCGCGGGTACCTGCTCGCCGCGCGTCGTATTTTGTTGATTCCCGAGAGTTGGACTACCACGCTTACCCTCGGCTACGTGGCCTTCTATCTGGCGGATTACTTCGTGTTCTCGGGTGTATTTGTCAGCGCGACCGTGCATCTCGTGCTCTTTGTCATGGTCGTGCGCCTGTTCTCCGCCAAGCGCGATCGCGATTACTATTTTCTTGCGGTCATCTCGTTCCTCATGGTGCTGGCCGCCGCGGTGCTCACCGTGGACAGCACTTTTCTGCTGGCATTTGCGGCATTCATGCTGATGGCGGTCGCGACCTGCATCCTGATGGAGATGCGGCGCGCTGACGCGAAGGCCACTATTCGAGCCAATTCATCGGGTGATGATTTGGCGTACCGGCAAATGGCCTACTCGGTGGCGGGCGCTTCGCCCGTGCTTGCGTTTTTGATAATGCTGCTCGCGGCGGGTATTTTCTTCGTGCTGCCCCGAATATCAAACGGATACCTCAGCGTCTTTGCCCGGAACCGCGAAATCAGCACCGGCTTCAGCGACCAGGTGCAACTCGGTCAGATCGGCGAGATCCAGCAATCCAACTCACTGGTGATGCACATCCAAATCGACGGCGATGCGCGCGGCTCGTACGATTTGAAATGGCGGGGCGTGAGTCTGAGCCTGTTCAATGGCAAGACCTGGTCCAATCCGCACGCACAGAACGTGGTGATGAACGTGGGCGGCGGCCGCTTTCTCCTGCTGCAGAACGGCGCCCGCTGGAAGAAGGTTCGACCGGTCGGCCCGCCGCGGCCGATCCACTATCGGGTTTTGATGGAGCCTCTAGTCAGCAATGTTTTTTTCCTGGCTCCGACTGCGAGGCTTCTGGAGGGCAATTACAGTCTCCTGTCCATGGATAGCGGAGATGCAGTGTTTGACCTCGACCCGGAACACCCCGTCGGACGCTACGAAGCAACTTCTGACATTTCTCAACCTGGCGCAAGCGAGTTACGAACGGCCACTTACGACTATCCGCCCGAGATCCTGTTGGAATATCTGCAACTGCAATCCGTTGATCGTCGTGTCGTATCTCTGGCCAGAGAGATCACAGCTTCCGCTGACAACAATTACGACAGGGCGGCCGCCGTTGATCGATATCTGCGCTTGAATTTTGGATACACCCTGCAACTTCCGCGCAGCGTTCCGCGCGATCCAATCGCCAATTTTCTTTTTGAACGCAAGCAGGGACATTGCGAGTACTTCGCGTCGGCGATGGCAATCATGTTGCGCACACTCGGCATTCCCTCGCGGGTGGTGAACGGTTTCCGCACCGGGGAGTTCAACGACATTACTTCGCAGTACCTGGTCAGGGCCAGCAATGCGCACTCCTGGGTGGAAGCGTATTTTCCAGGCTATGGATGGATTAGTTTTGATCCCACTCCGGCAGCGCCGGCACAGATGCACACGGGCTGGAGCAGGAGCATGTTGTACGTGGACGCGATGGCGTCATTCTGGCGGGAGTGGGTCGTCAATTACGACGCCGGACATCAGTACAGTTTGAGCCGCCAGGCGACACGCAACAGCCTGGCATGGTTCCAGAGGGTGCGAAACTGGGCACGTCAGCAACATGAAGCATTGCTGGCCGCGGCTCGTCGAACCCAGCGGACGGTATCCGATTCGCCTTTGAAGTGGAGCTTTGAGGCGGGCGCCTTTGCGCTTCTGCTTCTTTTGACAGCCAACGTGCGGCGGTTCTGGCGAGCTTTGCGCAACCGCCGGCTGGCGGCTTGCCCGGGAAAGTCTCCGAGACTGGCTGCAACTATCTGGTACGAGCGTCTGACGCGGATGCTCGCGAGGAAGGGCTGGTCCAAATCTCCAGCACAGACGCCGGCAGAATTCTTAGTCAGTATTCGGGATGAGGCCATACGAGAACCGGTGGCGAAGTTCACCCAGCATTACGAGTCAGCGCGCTTCGGAGGTTCGACTGAAGACGCACAGCGTTTGCCAGAGCTATACGAGGAAATCTCAACCGCCGGGCGCCGATGAGGCGACCTGCCAAAAGCTGCGAGCATTGGACTGCTCACTTTGCAGGAAGGGTGGATTGCGGAGACGCGGGCGACGCACCACGAGGACCTATTAGATGAAATTGGACAGGCCAGAACCAAGCGGCCAGAGCGACTACAAGGACCCAGAATCCAAACCACAGTCTGCGAGTCTGTTTGCCGGGATGCACAGGCTAATTATCAGGCACTATCCTTATCGAATCAAGGCGAATTAGGACGCTGTCACCAGTGCGTCGGAATCCCTGAATCCTGCTATCGAATGTTAGAATAGAAGGATTCCATGCCACATCAGAAGCCCACTGTAGCTATCGACGACACACCGGAAACCGCCGTGCCAAAGCCTTCCCGGCCAAAGGTAGGTTTCGTCAGCCTGGGCTGCCCTAAGAATCTGGTGGATAGCGAAGTCATGATGGGCATTTTGGCGCAAGCGGGCGCCGAGTTGATCCCGCGAGCGGAAGACGCCGACGTCATTGTGGTAAATACCTGTTCGTTCATTGCCAGCGCACAGCAGGAATCGGTGGACACTATCCTGGAAATGGCGCGCCACAAGACCCACGGTCGCGCCCAGAAATTAGTCGTCGCTGGATGCCTGGTCGAACGTTTCCGCGACGACATTCGCAAGAATATTCCGGAAGTTGACGCCGTCGTAGGTACCGGCGAACTAGAGAAGATTCTTGCAGCAGCTGGAGTCGCACCTGCGCCAACCAAATCTTCCCCGTTTAACATTTTGACCTCGCGACCCGAGGGCGACGCCCGCGAAGCGCAGGGCCGGTTTTCACGCGACTCATGGGACGGAGCCATCGCCGATCTGCCCAACTATCTCTACGACGAAGCAACGCCGCGCGTCCTGGCCACTCCTGGCTACACTGCGTACATCAAGATTGCCGAGGGCTGCGACCATCCCTGCAGTTTTTGCATTATTCCACAGCTGCGCGGCAAGTTTCGCTCTCGCCGATTTGAATCAGTGATTGCTGAAGCCGAACGCCTAGCCCACTCCGGAGTCCGCGAAATCACGCTCATCGGACAGGATACGACCTGCTACGGCGAAGATTTTGGCCTGAAGGACGGGCTGGCACTTTTACTCGAAAAACTCGCTGGCATCGAGAAGTTGCGTTGGATCCGTTTTCTGTATGCGTATCCCAACAAGATTACAGGGCGCTTGCTCGAAACCATTGCGTCTCACGAAAAGATTTGCGCCTATGTCGATGTGCCCTTGCAGCACGCGTCCGCCACGGTTTTGAAACGCATGAAGCGGGGTGGTGGCGCCGACGTGTTCCTGCGTTCGATCGAGAAAATGCGGCGCACGATTCCGGACGTCACCTTGCGCACGTCATTCATCGTCGGCTTTCCGGGCGAGACTGAGGGCGAGTTCGAGCAACTCTGCGAATTCGTCCGCCAGGCGGAATTTGATTGGATGGGCGCATTCGGCTACTCCGATCAGGAGGGCGCACCAGCCTTTGGTCTCGACCAGAAGCTTTCTGCCCGTGAGATCGAGCGTCGCCGCAAACACCTGATGCAGATTCAGCGCCGCATCAGCAAGAAGCGAAAGAAGGCTCTGGTCGGCCGGGAAGTCGACCTGCTGCTCGAAGGGGTATCCGAAGAAAGCGAACTGCTGCTCGAGGGACGCACGGCCATGCACGCTCCTGAAATCGATGGCAAAGTTTTTGTGAATGACGTTCCCGAAGGACTCCAGCCAATACCGGGCGAGTTCTACAGTTGCCAAATTACCGAAGCCCACGACTATGATCTGGTCGCTAAAATCGTATAGGGATCTATGCCTCACAAGCGCACTCTGAAGCTGCGTTGCCCGATCTGCAAGAAGCTGGTGAAGAGCAAAGATCCGGAATTTCCGTTCTGCAGTGAGCGGTGCCGCCTGATCGATCTGGGCAAATGGGCCAGCGGCGCCTACGTGATTTCATCGCCAGTGCACGACACATCGGACAGCATGTCAGGTGGGCTGCCGGACAATTCTGATGATGAAGACTGAGTCGGACCGAAAAACACCTACCGACTCCCATTCCTTGCCTGCTCCGGCGTCCCGCGCCCGAGCGCCACTCTGGGCCAAGCTGGTTTCTACTTTCTTTGGTGCCGGGCTGCTCCGTCCGGGGCCTGGAAGCTGGGGTTCGGCGGCCACAGTTTTCCTTTGGTGGCTGCTGAGCGGCTGGATCAATCCGAATTGGCAGCCTGCGGCCACAATGCTGCTGGCCGCTGTGGCTGTGCTCATTGGCATTCCCGCCGCCACTCACATGGCTCGCGCCACGGGTTTGAAAGATCCTCAATTCGTGGTGGTTGATGAAGTTGCCGGGCAACTCATTACTCTCATTGCGGTTCCGGTCTCGTGGAAATCTCTGTTGCTGGGCTTTATACTTTTCCGAGGGTTCGATATCGTGAAACCTCCGCCCGTGCGTCAACTGGAGCATCTTCCGGAGGGAATTGGCATCGTATTAGATGATGTGGCGGCGGGGCTTTACGCGTTGGCCATAATGCAACTGGCGCTGCATTTCGGTCTTTTGCCACGGTAGTACGGAGGACGCGCGACTCGAGAAAGTTGAAGTCCATGGGAATTTCTGACCGCTTGCTGGGCAAGACAAATGTCAACGGAAAGCCGCACATCGAAGCGGTGCTTCCGGCCGCTGCCCTGCCCGGCGGTGAAGTACGAATAACTGGCCACGGCTTACGTCCTCAGGATCTGCGACGGCCCCGTGTGCGCTTTGGCGAAATCGAAGGCGCAGTAGTCATCAGTTCGGACGAATTCCTGGTCGCTCGCGTTCCGCAAGGCGCATCCTCTGGACCCATCGTGGTCTCAACCAACGGACATTCCAGTAATCCACACCAGATAAAGGTCGCCGTCCCCATTGCCGAGAATCTGCATCCGGTGACTAATCCCGCGATCGACACGGAAGGCAACATCTACGTCAGTTTTTCCGGAAGCCGAGGACAAAAAGTCCCAGTCGCCATCTACAAGATTGACACGAATTACAACGTCAAGCCTTTCCTGGCGGACCTGATGAACGCGACGTCCATTGCCTTTGACCGGGCCGGGCAGCTCTACGTTTCTTCGCGCTTTGATGGGACGGTGTACCGCGTCGCACACAATGGGACCATGTCTTCCTATGCGGAAGGCATGGGCATCGCCACCGGCATTGCTTTCGACGGCGCGGAAAATCTTTATGTCGGCGACCGCAGCGGAACAATTTTCAAGATCGGCGCCGACCGTCAGATCTTCGTCTTCGCAACTCTTGAACCGAGCGTCTCCGCTTATCACCTGGCTTTTGGTCCGCATGGAGACCTGTTCGTGACCGGGCCGACCACTTCGAGTTTTGATTGCATTTACAAAATCACTGCCCAAGGAAATGTTTCGACTTTTTTCCGCGGTCTCGGGCGTCCCCAGGGCATCGCCTTCGATGTGGAAGGCAATCTTTATGTCGCTGCTTCACTCTCGGGCAAACGTGGCATTGTAAAGGTCACACCCTCCGGCGAAGCATCGTTGGCGGTTGCAGGTGCGGGTCTGGTCGGACTCGCCTTCGCCCCGGGCCGCTCGCTCGTTCTCGCCACCAACAGCGCGGTTCATCATCTCGCCGGGAACATTCAGGGATTGCCGTTGACGGATGTTGCTGTCTGAATCGAGCAACTCGGCCCTCAGTTTCTCAACACCTATCAGTGTGAAACCGTGAAAATCTGCAGCTGTCTTGCATTGCCTCCCAATCATTTACACTTTTACTCGTGAACGCCGAGATCATTGCTATTGGCTCCGAGTTGTTAACTCCTTTCCGTCAGGACACGAACTCGCTTTATCTGACGGAAAAGCTTAATCAACTTGGCGTTGAGGTGATTTTCAAAACCATCGTTGGCGATAGCCGCGAACGCCTGACCGGAGCCGCCAGTCTTGCGGTATCGCGCGCCGAGATCGTCATCTTCATGGGCGGCCTGGGTCCTACCGAAGATGACCTCACACGAGAAGCAGTAGCCGATGCGCTTGGACTTGAACTTCACCGCGATCCGGCGATTGTCACCAGCCTCGAACAACGCTTTGTGGCCCGCGGCTGGACGATGGCCGCAAATAATCTCAAGCAGGCGGATGTCCTCACGGGGGCAACCGTTCTGCCCAACGCCAATGGCAGCGCCCCGGGACAGTGGATGAGCGGCAAATATGAGGGCCGCGAGAGAATCATTATGCTGCTTCCCGGGCCGCCGTTCGAATTGAAGGCCCTGTTCGTAGAGCAGTGTCTCGCTCGCCTCCGGGCCAAGCTGCCCCCGCAATTCATTGCGACCCGCGAACTCAAAATCACGGGGCTGGGCGAGTCGCATTGCGACGCCCGCGTCGCGCCCATCTACAAGCTCTTTACGGATGTGCAAACCACAATCCTGGCTGGAGCTGGCGAAATTCAGCTGCATCTGAAGACTCGCGCTGCCTCGCTTGAAGCTGCGCAGACGCGAGTCGATCAACTGGTCGAGAAGATCGAAGAAGAACTCGGGGATTTGGTCTACTCTGACAACGGCGATTCGATGGAGCAGATCGTCGGCTATTATTTGCAGATGCGCAACGCAACCCTTGGGGTTGCGGAGTCCTGTACCGGCGGGCTGTTGGCCGAGCGCATCACTTCTGTCAGCGGGAGCTCGCGTTATTTTGTCGGTGGCGCGGTCGTCTATTCGAACCAGTTAAAGACCGCGTTCGCCGACGTTCCCCCCGAATTGATCGAGAAGTGTGGAGCAGTGAGCCGCGAAGTAGCTGCCGCTCTCGCGGAAGGGATTCGCCGACGTACTGGCGCAACTCTAGGTTTGAGCGTTACCGGTATTGCGGGCCCGAACGGCGGGACTGACGCGAAGCCGGTGGGACTGGTTTTCCACGCGCTCGCGGGCGACACCGGAACCGAAGTCGTGGAACGCAAATTTCCCGGAGATCGCAAACGCATCCGCCACTTTGCAAGCCAGCAGGCGCTGGATATGGTGAGAAGGAAGCTGATGTAGGTTGGTCCTTGGCCGTTAGTCGTTAGCCAGAATGCTTTGGCCAAGGATTAGCGAGCAACGACCAACGACGGTTATGCGAATCTTCATTGCTCTCGACATTGACGACGCCATCCGCCAGCGCATTCAACGCTTTCTGGAAGGCGTGAGCGGGTTCGCGCCGGATGCCCGCTGGGTCCGCCCTGAATCGCTGCACGTCACGTTGAAATTCATCGGCGAGAAGCCGAACGATGCCGTAGAGGAAATCAAGCGCGTGCTTTCCGGCATTCGAGCCGACTCCTTCGAGGTTTCATACCGCGCCTTCGGCTTCTTTCCAACCCCAAAGGCGGCCCGGGTTTTCTGGGTCGGAATCGAATCTGGGCCACAACTTCTGTCTCTTGCCAAAGCGGTCGATGAGGCCGCCCTCCGTCTCGGGATCCCGGAAGAAAATCATCCCTTCGCTCCTCACCTTACGCTGGCGCGTGGCGGAGGACGCTCGGGAGCGCCCCGTTGGAGCAACGGCGACGCTCCCAACAAGAACTTTCAACACCTGCAGGAAAAATTGGCCGCTCTGCCCATTCCTGAGTTTGGTACCATGGCGGCCCGCGAGTTTTTTCTGTATCAGAGCCAGCTCTCGCGAGGAGGTTCACACTACACCAAGATCGCAAGCTTCACGCTGAAGTAGCGCCGGCGGCTGTCGGATGGCATCTGGCTCTCGCCACCGTTAACTGAAGCGCGACGCTTGCACAAAGCAATTCATCATGACCGCTTTCCTCCTAACCGCCGCTTATAGTTACCTCCTGGGATCCATCCCCTTCGGGTACATTTTGGTTCGTGTTGTTCGCGGACAGGATGTTCGCCAAACCGGCAGCGGCAACATTGGCGCAACCAACGTCTCCCGCACTTCCCCAGGATTGGGCGCACTTACGCTGGTTTTCGATTTACTGAAGGGACTCGCGGCAGTAGCAATTACCCGCATGCTCTTTCCCACGAACAATAACTTGCTGAGCGCGGCAGCACTATTCGCGATTGTGGGTCATATGTTCCCGCTGTGGCTGCGTTTTCGAGGAGGTAAAGGAGTGGCTACGGGATTAGGCTCCTTTGTTCTGCTCACGCCCAAACCCATTCTGGTGATGGTAGCTATCTTCATCTTGATCTTTCTTGCATTCCGCTACGTCTCGCTCGCCTCGATCCTCACTGTGGCTCTATTCCCGCTTCTGGCCTGGATGCTCGAGCCTGACCGCGTTACGTCGCAGATGCTGATCTTCATCGTCGCCGCTTCCCTTCTTATTATTGCCAAGCACCACGAGAATATCCGCCGCCTGCTGGCTCATACCGAATCCCGCTTTCAATGGAGGCGCACATGAGCGACATTGCCGTCGTCGGAGCTGGCGCCTGGGGCACGAGCCTCTCTATTGTGTTGGGGAGGAAGGGCTCACACCGGGTGCGCCTGTGGGCCCACGAAAAAGGAGTACGCGATTCCATTTCATCGCGGCGGATCAACGAACTGTTTCTTCCGGAACACCCGATTCCCGTCTCCGTTTCCGTCACCGGTAGTCTTGAGGAAGCTCTCCAGAATGCCGAAATTGTTGTGAGCGTCATGCCCTCGCCACACTGTCGTGGCCTTTTCCAGAAAATGCGTCCACATCTAAAGCCCGACATGCTGTTCGTTAGCGCCACCAAGGGTCTGGAAGAAGGCACCTTGCTGCGCATGACGGAAGTGATCGTACTGGTTGTGGAGTCAGACGGAGGCTTCGCTCCCCGCATCGGCGCGCTCAGTGGACCTACCTTCGCCAAAGAAGTCGCCCGCGGCGATCCCACTGCTATCACCATCTCGTCACGCGATGCTGCAGTGGCGGAAACCATCCAGCGGGAATTCAGCGATCCCTGTTTCCGCGTTTATACCAACAGCGACGTAACTGGGGTGGAGTTGGGCGGCGCCCTGAAAAACATCATCGCCATCGCTGCGGGTGTTTGCGATGGGCTAGGGCTCGGACACAATTCGATAGCAGCCTTGATCACTCGTGGCTTGGCGGAAATGACCCGCCTGGTAACGGCTTGCGGCGGCCGCCAGGATACCATGGCTGGACTCGCAGGTCTGGGCGATCTCGTCCTCACCTGTACCGGCGGCCTTTCGCGCAACCGCAGCGTGGGTGTCGAACTGGGCCGCGGACGCAACCTTCCAGAGATCATCGCCGCCATGCACGGCATGGTGGCCGAGGGCGTCTTTACCACCCATGCTGCGGTCGAACTCGCGCGGGCCCACGGAGTGGAGATGCCCATTACTGCGCAGATGGATGCTATCCTGCACCACGGCAAAACGCCTCGAGATGCCATCCACGAGCTAATGACGCGCTCTGCCAAGAGCGAAGCGCCAATGTAGGCGCGGCAGGCCGGGTTTTCCGGCGCTTTGCGCTTGGTCGACCAGATTGGTCACGCCGCAAGAGAGTCGTGTTGAGTGTTCGCAACACGCGAGCCACGGCCCAAGCGGCCTTCTGCTACTTCGGCTGGGGGACGATTCGAAGGTACGGCTTAAGCGTCTGCCAGCCCCCGGGATATTCTTGTTGCGCCTCCTCGTTCGACACCGCAGGCACGATGATGACATCGCCTCCCTGCTTCCAGTTCGCGGGTGTGGCGACTTTGTGTTTAGCGGTAAGCTGGATGGAATCGAGGACGCGCAGCACTTCGTCGAAATTGCGGCCGGTGGTCATCGGATAGACCAGCAACAGCTTGATCTTCTTGTCCGGTCCGACCACGAAGACCGTCCGTACAGTGGCATTGTCCGCCGCGGTGCGACCCTCGGATGTACTGCCGCTCTCGGCGGGCAACATCCCGTACAGTTTGGCGATCTTAAGCTCGGTGTCGCCGATCATCGGATAATTGACCTTGTGGCCTTGCGTCTCTTCGATGTCGGCTGCCCACTTGCTGTGATTGCTCACCGGATCAACGCTGAGTCCAATGATCTTTGTGTTACGTTTTGCGAATTCGGGTTGAAGCCCGGCCATGTAGCCGAGTTCGGTGGTGCAGACAGGCGTGAAATCTTTGGGATGCGAAAACAGGACTGCCCAGCCGTCGCCGATCCATTCGTGAAAATTGATTACGCCTTGCGTAGTTTCGGCGGTGAAATTGGGAGCGGTGTCATTGATCCGGAGTGCTTTGGTTGTGCTTTCGGTTAGAGTGCCCGCGGTCATAATTTCTCCTTGCTAAATTCCCAGGAATCTCCGTGTGCGTTCGTCCGGACCCGCCCCGGCTTTCTGAAGGGCGTCTCAGGTACAAAAACGAAACCCACCCTGACTCTCGGGGTGGGTGTGAGAAAACTTGTCTGCACTACCCACACGTCAAAGCCCGGCCGCAACAACCCATCGGGCACGACGTGAAGTATATGCGCATACTTTGGTCAGGATACGCGGTGGCTGAATCCGAGTCAAACGGCGGCGGAGTACGCCCGAAGAAGAACTCAACGAAAACTTAAGGGAGCTTAAGGCGCTCAGCGGGCATCTACAATGATCACCATGGCAAAACAACTACGGCGGTTCCCGTTTGTGCAGTTGGACGTCTTCACCTCAAAGCCATTTGAGGGCAATTCTCTGGCGGTCGTCCTTGATGGCCGCGGGCTGAGCGACGTGGAAATGCAGGCGCTGGCGCGGGAGATGAATCTTTCGGAGACAACGTTCATCCTGCCTCGTGAACCATCGGTCGAGCGGGAGCGCGGAGTGCGGGTGCGGATCTTTACTGTGCAGGAAGAGTTGCCGTTCGCCGGTCATCCGACCCTGGGCACGGGTTTTCAATTGCGCGGGACAACGGGCGCACGCGAAGTTGTGCTGGACCTGAATGCGGGCAAGGTTCCGATCCGGTTCGACGAAACCGCGGGACAACCGCTATTCGGCGAGATGACCCAAGTCGATCCGGAATTCGGGGAGCAGCATGATCGCGAGGCAGTGGCGCGTGCGTCCGGTGTGCGGGAGGGCGATATCGATCCTTCGCTGCCGATTCAGACCGTTTCGACCGGCTTGTCTTTCACCGTGGTTCCCCTTCGCAGTCTCGAATCTATTCGCAACCTGCACGTCGACCTGCGTGGGTCCGCCGAGTATCTGGAGCGCTCCGGAGGAAAGTTTTTCTATTTTGTCAGTCGCGAAACGGTGGATCCGGCAGCCCGGCTGCACGCTCGCATGATGTTCTATAACGGTGAGGATCCGGCGACTGGTTCGGCAGCGGGGTGCGCGGCTGCATGGATGGTCGCCCATGGCGTGGCTCAACCCGAGGAGCGCGTGCTGATCGAACAGGGAGTCGAGATGAAGCGCCCCAGCCGGATTTTTGTTCGCGCTTCTCTCAGGGATAACAGAGTGGTTAATGTGCGGGTCGGTGGAAATGTTGTCGAGGTTCTGCGCGGAGAAGTGACTTTCTGAAATCCAACGCCAAAATGTGCAGGAAAAATGCTCCCATGCACAAGTGCGGAAATTTTTCAATGGGGCCACTTGCCCATTAGCATCGGTGGCACTTTACAGCGGCCACCTCGGCCTTTACGATTCATCTCGCCCGAATTCTCTAAGAAGGACTTTTTAGAATTGTTTTGAACGCGCCGTCTGCTGCTTCGGAAACAAAAAATGAAGCCAAAAAGAACGATCCTCTGCGTTGACCATAACGAACAATCGCTTTCCATCCGCAAAATTATGCTGGAAACCCGTGGCTATAACGTGGTGACTTGCAGCGGCGGGCAGGAGGCGCTGGAGCGTTTCAAGAAAGGCGGAGTCGACCTGGTACTTACCGATTTGACCGTGCCCGGGCTGGACGGAAGCAGACTGATCGATGAGATCAAGAGCCTCTCGCCCCAAACTCCAGCGATTCTTCTATCGGGTAAAGTGAAAATGTATGACCGCGACACCAAGGCCGATGTTTTTTTGCCTAAGGGAATGTACGCGCCGGTCGAGTTGCTGGAGCGTATCCGCGTGTTGCTGGTTCGGAAGCGTGGTCCGAAGCGTCCCCTTCCGCAGGTGGTGCAGTCTGCTTCCCGCACCACCGCTGCCTGATCCAGGAAAAATCTGATTGAGTATGATCTCCGCCTGACCCTGCACCGGCGTAGACGCCCGCGCCTGCACCCGCTTCGTGTAATATCGATTGTTTGGATGGCAGTCATCATTGAAGCCGTGGATGTGCGCAAAACCTACCGCGTGGGTAAGGTCGAAGTGCCCGCCTTGCGTGGGGTTTCCCTTAGCGTGGAGGAGGGCGAGTTTGTGAGCGTGGTTGGCCCTTCGGGAAGCGGCAAGTCGACGCTTTTTTATCTTTTGGGAGGACTGGCACGGGCCGATTCGGGGCGCGTAATCGTTGACGGAGACGACTTTGTGCAACTCTCGGACTCCGAACGCACCCGCCTCCGCAGGCGCAAGATCGGATTTGTATTCCAGAAATTCAACCTGTTGCCCACACTGAATGCGCGCTCGAATATCGAGATCGCGGTGGACATTGCCGGAACCAATGGGAATCGGGACGCCGCTTACTTTGACAAGATCGTGGGCCTGCTGGGATTGGAAAAACGCCTTCCGCACCGGCCGTCCGAGTTGTCCGGAGGCGAGCAGCAACGAGTTGCGCTGGCACGCGCGCTGATCAACAAACCAGCGATTGTGCTGGCCGACGAACCCACCGGCAATTTGGATTCGAACAACTCGGTGATTGTTCTGGACATGCTGCGCCACTCCAATCGTGAACTGGGCCAGACCGTGCTTATGATCACGCATAACCCGGAAGCCGCCGGCTACAGCGACCGGATTATTCACATGCGCGATGGCTCGATTGTGCCGCCCGAGAAAGATCCGCAGTGGACGGGCGCACACAAGTAATCCCTCAGGCGAGTTGAGTTGCTACCATTTGGAGACCAGTGGTATGGATGATTTGAAAAAACCGATTTTGCCGGGCACCGGAGCGTCCGACTACGAGCGCTACCTGCGTACCGACGAACTGCTATCGCTGCAAAAGCTTCCCCAAGAATTTCTGCATAAAGACGAAATGACCTTCCAGGTCGTTCATCAGAGTTCTGAGTTGCTGCTGAAGGGAGTTGCCTGGGAACTGGGACGCGCGCTCGCCCACATTGAAGAAGCTGATTTCGCGAATGCCGCGCGGTTGATTCGCCGCGCCAATCACATGCTCGATTATCCGATCTCCATGCTTCATGTTTTGGAGACGATTACGCCGTACGACTACCATCTGATCCGCGCTGGGTTAGGACACGGCAGCGGCCTCGACTCGCCGGGCTTCCTTTCTCTTCTCCACGTCGGGCCGCGGCTTGGCGAGGCGTTCCACGCCCAACTGCGCAAGGCGAACCTCAGCGTGGACGACGTTTACCGGCGGCACGATGAATTTTTTGGCCTGCACGATGTGGCGGAACGCCTGCTGGATTTTGACGAGCGCGTGCACATCTTCCGCTTTCATCATCTCAAGCTCGCGCAGAGGATCATCGGAGGCGGCGTCATTGGGACGATGGGTACGCCAGTCGAAGTTCTTCATCAAAGGATGGAACACCTTTTCTACAAGGAACTTTGGGATGTGCGAAACCAGATTACGGCGAAGTCCCATGAAGCCATGCAGAAACCCACGACGGGTTGCGCGTATTGAGGCTGGAAATGCGCCCGCCGTTGCTGTGAGGTGATGGCTTGTTTATAATCGAAACTGCCGAGCGGGAGTAACTCAGTGGTAGAGTGCGACCTTGCCAAGGTCGAAGTCGCGGGTTCAAATCCCGTCTCCCGCTCCAGACTTAAGTGAGAGTCCCGCGCCGGCGCAGGCTTTCTCATCTTTCTCTGCCCCCGCTTCCGGCTGGTAGACTTTTGCTGCATATCACGATAATTTAGGTCATAGGGCGCGGTACCCAAGTGGTAAGGGAGAGGTCTGCAAAACCTTTATGCGTCGGTTCGATTCCGACCCGCGCCTCCACTCTTTGACCCGCATAAACACTGCGTAGTTACCAACGTGCCATTGTTTTGTGCTAAAACTGCGCTACGGTCAGGGCATGAATACGCCCGTAATAACCATCTTCGTGCGCCACACGCCAGGCTGTAACAAAAATCGAAGGCACTAAAATTCTGCGTTGACGGGCGCTCGGCGCGGCATCATAATGGCTTGCCCCGTTTGGAGGACGCCATGAAACGGCCTGCCAGAGTGCCATCGCAACTTTCCGAGTCGCTGCATAAACGGCTCAGCGCAAATACGCTTGCTGCGAGCGCGGCGGGAGTGAGTCTTCTCGCCCTCGCCCACCCCGCTGACGCCAAGATCGTGTACACGCCTGCAAACCTAAACATTCCACCGGGCGCAGTCCCACTTGATCTCAACCATGACGGGGTTGCCGACTTTAGCCTTGTGTACTCCGGTCACACCGGAACCACTAGCAACGGTGCCTTTTTTGAAAGATCTCTGCGCGCGACACCGGTTGTGTCCCGGAACGGCGTACGTGGATACAGAAACTTTGCCTCTGCCTTACCCGCCGGAGTTCGTATCGGGCCGAAAGGACATTTTCTCCCCTCAGCCTCGGGGACGATGGCCCTCTATTATCTTCGCGACCATTCTACCGGAAAGACCTCGCGCTTTTACCATGGTCCATGGGCCAACAACGGAAAGGGTGTTAAGAAGCGCTATCTTGGGTTGAAGTTCATGATTCACGGCCAGGTGCATTTCGGATGGGCTCGTTTGAATGTGGCCATGAAAGGGTCAAAAATCAGAGGTACCCTGACTGGCTACGCATACGAGACCATCCCAAACAAGCCGATCATTGCTGGCAAGACTCGCGGCAAGAATGAAGCAACCCTAGGACAGCTGGCTCAAGGTGCATCCGGGGTGTCGAACGGAGGAAAGCAATGAAACGACCTGACAGAATACCTTTGCAATTTCCTGAATCGCTACATCAAAGGGTGAATGCGTATGCCCTTGCTGCAGGTGCCGCAGGAGTGGGTGTGCTGGCGCTGACGACTCCAGCGGAGGGCAAGATCATTTATACTCCGGCCCACCTCGAATGCTCATTGGCCACGGGGGGCTGTGACTGGAGCATGATCGATGGCGGGAAAAAAACCTTCGCGATCGCCATCGGTACAACGAATACAAGCAACCACCACGAGACAGGGATGTCTGTTGCCCCTTTTGACTATACGAGGTCGTCGCAACAAATAAATGGGATCGCCGAGTCGGCTCAACATGCTGCTTACGCGCTACTGGCGGGGACTCCAATCAAAGGCAAACTGTTCCGAACCTCGCTGAACTTCGCGGAGATGGCGCAAGCCAGCCAGCGCAGTGGCAAGTCGTATTTCCGCGATCCGTGGGCCAACAGCGGGAAGGGCGTAAAGAATCGCTATCTCGGGCTACGGTTCGCAATTAACGGGAAGGCGCATTACGGCTGGGCGCGGCTTAACGTAAGTGTCTCGAAAGGAATCCACGCCACCCTAACCGGCTACGCATACGAGACCATCCCAAATAAACCGATTATCGCGGGCAAGACTCACGGCAAGGATGAAGCGACTCTCGGACGGCTGGCTCAAGGTGCATCCGGGGTGTCGAATGGGAGAAAGCCATGAAACGGCCTGTCAGAGTACCCGCGCAACTTTCCGAGTCGCTGCATAAACGGCTCAGCGCATATACGCTTGCTGCGAGCGCGGCGGGAGTGGGCGTGTTGGCGCTAGCGCAACCGGCTGGAGCCAAAATTGTATACACCCCCACTCACACGAAGATTCCGTTTATGGTTCCCTTTTACATCGACCTAAACGACGATGGGAAGAATGATTTTCAGTTTTATAATGCCGTCCAGGACGTTGGCTCTTTTTTGGCTGTGTTTCCTGTTAATAGCTACAACGAAGTTTGGGGAACGGGCCACTACTCGGCGTCTGCACTCCGCGCCGGTGTCCGAATCCGCGCGAATACCCAGCATTTTCAGCCGAGACATTCAATAATGGCGAGTGTTTATGGGACTAGCCATCGTTACAATCGCCAATGGGTAAATGTGCATCGCCGATATCTTGGACTCAAATTCTTCATTGATGGGCAAGTTCACTACGGCTGGGCTCGCCTCAATGTCACGGTTGCAAACCGGACAATCAAAGCAGTGCTAACTGGCTACGCCTACGAAACCATCCCGAACAAGCCCATCATCACAGGAAAGACTCACGGCGAAAATGAACCGACTCTAGGGCGGCTGGCTCAAGGTGCATCCGGGGGTTCGCGAGAGAAGAAATAGTCGGTCATCCCTGTTCAGGGAGGCCGGAAAAACCTGCGCTAATTTGTGCTAGCACCCTGGACTTCGTGGACTTCTTGGTCTTTTGGGACATCTGAGAATCAGCAACTTACGTGTTTGCAGCACGGCTTTCTGTTCGATTCCAACCCGCGCCTCCAACCTGCCTGATCTGAAGGCAAACCTTACGAAGCGGATTTCGGAGTGCAAAACCTTTCATCTTGACCGTTAGCTCTACCGGGACGATAATTTGTCGGCCTCAATCGTTTCACGACTCTCCATCACGGGCGGGAACGAGTCACAGATCTTGATCCAGGAGAAACCAGTGAAAAAATCCATTCTAGGCACGTTGCTAGTTCTGATGTTCGTCGCCGTTGGTATCGCAGCGGCGCCACCGTTAACCTTTACCTTCTCGGACGTTCACGCTAACAAAACGGCAACAGAGACAGACACTTTCGCGGTTAACGATGCCGGGGCCATCGCCGGCGACTATGTCGATGCCAAAGCCATTCAGCACGGAATGATCTTGGCCGGGACGAAGCTGACCTCGGTCGATCATCCGGGTTGTACGACCAGCGGAGGTTACCCCGTCGCAATTGCTTTTTACGGTATCAACAAAGCCGGCGCGGCCGCCGGTTTCTGCACCAGCACCAAGACCGGTCTGTTCGAAGGATTTGTCTATTCAGGCGGCAAATTCACTGCTATCAACTTCCCCAAATCAAATGGAACCCAGGCCATCGGAATCAATGACGCCGGTGATGTTGTGGGTGTGTACCTCGACTCCGCGAACGTCCAGCATGGCTTCGTGAAGAAAGGCACCAAATACACGAGCATCGACGTGAAGGGCGATACTACCCCGTACGCCTGGGCCATCAACAACAAAGGCCAGATGGCGGTGTTTGCCATTACTTCAACTGGCACTTACCAGAGTTTCGTCTACAACGGCAAGACCTTCAAGAAAATCGCTGATCCAAATGCCAGCACAACTGGAACCATTGTCCGTTCGCTAAATAATAAGGGCGACGTGGCGGGCGCCTATTTCAACTCCGCTGGCAACGAGATCGGCTTCCTCTATCACGGCGGCAAGTACTACGATGTCATCGATCCAAAAGCCACGACCCAGACCAAACCCGACGGTGTCAATGACACCCTCGAAATGGTAGGACGCTACGTGAACAGCGCCGGCGCGACCGTCGGTTTCAAAGCCACCACGAAGTAGCAGTCTCCGCGATCGCCGCCTCAATGCTGAGCACTCAGACTTGAGGCGGCTTTCTCTCCTCTCTGCGCTCCAGATACCACTCTCAGGGTAACTGCGGTCGCTACGTAAGTGATTTGGAAATCTTGATCTACAGAGTGCCATTCAGACTGGCTCCGTTTAGAAACCGCAAATTGGCTGTACCGCGTGCCGACCGTTGTCCCGCTGATTCGACAAAATGAGAAAACAGCTTGTGCAATAACCCAGCGCGTCTTCGTCCCCCGGGCAGTAACGTTCACGCCGGTGGCGGGGCGGGATCAGGTTGTTTGGGGAGTCTGCGTTTGAGGAAGTGAAAAAAAAACCTCTCCCCGGACATCGGGGAGAGGGCGGTTGCAGTCGGAACGTGTCTTACTCGTCCCCGTCGCCGTCGCCGGCGGGTGCCGGGTTGTTGAACTCGCTCGGTGGGCGGACCGTGCTCTCGCCAGGATAGGGCCGCTCAAACCCGGTGGACATGTACCAGTTAAAGTGGTTCACGGTGTCCGGATCTTCGGCGTCCGGCTTGGTCAGTTTGCCGGCGAAGAGCTCCTCCTTCTTCTGGAGCCAAGCCGTCCTCAGAGCCTTGCCCCTAGGACTGTTTGGTTCAGGAGCCTCGTGCCCGGAAACGCCCTGGTTCAGTGGGACCTGGTTCGCGAGGTGCGTCCAGGGTTGGAAGTTCTGCTGGGGCGGATTGTTGATGAAGTCCGGTCTCATCGGCGATGCCGTGAGGTCGAACTGGTTCATGGGTGTCAGACCGAGGATTTGCTCGATCGTCCGAGTGATGTTGACCTGTGTGTAGTACGTGTGGTCGGCGGATCCATTCTGCACAACGTACGGGCTGATGGCATAACCCGGGCTGCGATGACCGTCGACATGGTCGACACCGTTTTGCGCGTCGTCTTCCTCGATGAAGATCGCCGAGGTGGACCACACCGGGCTGTGGCTGATGTAGTCGATGATGCGCCCAACGGCCAGATCGTTATCGGCCTGTTCGGCATTCGGGGTCGGCGGGCCGCCGGTGTGGTCGCACATTACCCACAGGATGCTCAACGCGGGCACCGTACCGGCTTTGACGTCATTGTTGAAGTCCTGCACCCACAGATCGACGCGGAACTGATCGGGAATATTCAGGTCGAACTGGGGGAAGTTGGTAATGAGGTGGTTATATACGGCGGGGAGAGAGGAGTGTGCCTGAACCGTGTTCTGAAAGTAGAGCGTCGTCTCGCCCTTGGTCCCAGGCGGTCCGCAATCAGGCCCTCCCTCGAAGCACTGCGAGTCGGCGTAAAATTCGCTCCAGCTCGGCTCGTCGTGCGAACCGTTCGGCTGTTGGAAGGTATCGGCCTCGACGTATTCGCCGTAGAGCTTCAGCGGCAGACCGGCGGCCGCCGCTTCCGAGAACACGAAGCCCTTGTTCTGATAGGCGAGTGCATCGCCGCCATTCCCGCCTGGATAGCTGCGGTTCCAGTCAGGCGACTGGATGTCGTCGGCGTAGGGCGCCATGCCCTCGGTGATCCACTGGTGACCGTCAGCCGACTGGCGGCTGGGGTCGTAGAAGTTGTCGAAGAGAGGGAAGCGCGTCACCAGCGCGTGCGCGTTCGGAGTGTCCAGGTAATTCGGGGGGGTGAAACCGAACACGGCCAACGAGGGGTCGCCATTGCCGGCGGCCACGTCGCCCAGGACCTGATCATACGTGCGGTTTTCACGGACGATCAGGAACACGTGCTTGATCAGCGACGGGTCACCGACCTTGGCCGGGATTGCGACCGGCTTGGTATTCGGGCTGCCACCGGAGGCAGACTCGATATTCTTTATCCGATCCCAGTGGTTGTAATCGAAAACTTCTTTCGACATCGCCTTCAAGGTCTCGCCATCCGGCACCCGTAAGATACTGACGGTGCCATTGTCCTGGTGGGTGTTGTAGGCGCAGACGTTGTAGTCGCATTCGAACGAATCACGCGTGCCGATGCCCTTGTCGTTGGCGACGATGAGCACATTACGGGCCGCGTCGAGCACGACCGAGCTCGGCGCATAGGCTACCGGGATCATGCCCAGGACGGGATTCTTTGCGCCCTTGGTGAGGTTGACCACTCCGATTGCGTTGGCATTGTACAGCGCGACGTAGGCAACGCCTCTCTTGGCATCCACGGCGATCGAGTTCGGTGCGGCGCCGTAGGCCGGTTGGCCTTCGCCGGGCACTCCGATCGGCAGGCCCAGGTTGATCGTCCAAGCTACCACGTTGGTGGCCGTGTCGATGACCGAGATGCTGTCGCTATAGGTATTGGCGACCAACAGGTACTGTCCGTAGAACGCCATCCCAGTCGGGTGCAGACCCGTCGCGATGTTAGCGGTGACCGTCATTGAGGGCAGATCGACCACAGAAACGGTACCGGTGATCGCGGCGCCGACCACCGGGTCGGCGACGATTTCCGTGCCGGCGGACCAGATCTGGAAGTCCGCCTCCGTAGCGGCTCGGCCACCCTCGTTGCTGACATAGGCGGTCGTGCCGTTGCTGGCAATCACCACGCTGTGCGGCGCGTTGCCGACGCGGATCTGCGTACCCTGCTGCTTCGTGGTCAGATTGATCTGGGTGAGCGTATCGTTCTGGTTTAGCAGGGCGTAGGCGCTGCTGCCATCTTGTGAGATCGCAACGCCGCCGGGATAAGAAGTGCTCGGACTATAGAACGTGCCACAGGGGACGTTATACGAGCCCGGAGGGCTGTTAGGAAAGCAGGCGATGAAAGAATTGTTCGGCGGAACGCTGATTTGGGCGTTGTCTTCCAGCAAGCCCCGAGCAGTGACGTTGGCGAGGGTGACATTGCTGCTGTCCTGGCTGAACACCAGATACTTGCCGTCCGCCGAATAGGCTATGCCGCTATAGCTGCCGCTCGGATCCGTTCCGAACGTCATGTAGTTCTGCAGGACCGCGCCGGTGTTGGTGTCGAACACCTCGACGGCTCCGTTGCCATCGGACGGCGACGTACCCAGAGTGAGCACGGCGGCGGTGTGAGTTTTGGTATTGGGGTTCAGCGCGATGGCCTTCGCGCGGACCCGGATGCCGAGGTCGACCTGCAGGCCGGCAGGGTTGATGATTTGACCATCGCTGACGACCCAGGAGCCGTTCGGCTGCGGGCCGGTGACGTAGGTGGGGTAGTACTTGTTGGACTGAGCAGCGGCGAGCCCCGGGAGGCTCAGCCCCGCCGCCAGCAGGCCGGCGAGCGGACGCAAACGATTGATGGGAGATTTGTTTTGAGATTTGTTTTGAGATTTGTTTTGAGATTTGTTTCGAGAGTTATTGTGAGTGGTTTTTCGGGACATGTAGCGTTTTCCTCCTCAGATTGTTTTCATCAAGCAGCCAGAATCGACCGTGCGACATTTGGAGTGGAAATACGACAGGCTGTAATCTTTACAAACGACCTGTGACGGCTCTGTGACGATCCTGTAAATTTTCCGTTAATTGGGCTGAGCTTTTTCTCTCGGAGTGTGACGCGACCTAAATCGTTGGGGTACAGCCTCTGAGTGCAATCGCTGATTTCGACAATGGAGCGTTGACCGCTGATGTAGCCGGACGGATAATGAAACACCTTCGAGGAAGACTTATGTCCAGCGCTCCCCACTCCCGTAAGACCTTCAAAATTTCCGATTCCCTTAACCGGCAACTCAATTCGTATGCTCTGACAGCAAGTGCGGCGGGAGTGAGTGTGTTGGCGCTGGCCGGGGCCTCCGAGGCGAAAGTTGTCTATACCGAAACGCATCAAATGACGAACGCACATTTTCCCCTATACATCGATCTCAACCACGACGGCATCAGGGATTTTGTGCTGCGCACGACGTATTACGTGGGCAGTTCGCGCTTCGTGGGGCTCAACGTATCTGGATACCGCAACATTAACAACGCGGTCGCCGGGAGACGTTTTAGTCGCAGCGGCTATTTTTTTTCTGCTGCTTCCGCTTTGCGCGCAGGCGCCCGCATCGGACCAAAACGCAAATTCCCTGTTGGTTTCCCATTTATGGCAGAGGAGCTTTTCAACGGTGTTGGCAGCCAGTATTCCCACCTAGGCCCGTGGGCCGGCAAAGGTAAGGGTGTCAGGAATCGATATTTGGGACTAAAGTTCGTGGTTCGCGGCAAAGTTCACTACGGCTGGGCCAGACTCAGCGTCACGCTTGGGCACCATCGGCAATTCAACGATGTGAGCGGCACCCTCACTGGCTACGCTTACGAGACCGTCCCGAACAAGCCAATCATCGCAGGCCAGATCACTGGCCCCGATATGATTACGATGCAGCCCGAAACGTTAGGCGGGTTGGCGCGCGGAAGAAGATAGCCGTTCAACTTTTGCAATATGAGAGCGTGGTGAGTGCCAAAGTGGTTTTGGGTGATTGGCACGAGATCTGCGCAGTCTGAAACGCCCGTCCGAGTCGCGGCTGAGCGGCGGCCCGCCCGATATGATCTACGACTTTGCAACTATTGGTGGTATCTTGGGCTTAGATTAAGCCATTGCACATAAACATGCAATATGTTAAATATTGCACTGCGACGTGCAACCATACGTTCAAGCGATGAAGGCCAAGGCAAAAACCTATGCGGTGATCACATGCGATATCGTCGGGTCCCGGCATATTGAGGAGTTCCGCCGTAAACGAGACCAAAAGCTGCACCACATCTCGAAACTGCACGTTGCTAAGAAATGGATTTTGTCCGAGTATGCGATCACAGCCTGGGATGAATTCGAGGGAATTTTGTCACGGCCTACAAACATACCAGCTGTGATTTTGGACCTTCGCAGGCACTTTCATCCCTTTGAGCTTTGGATTGGTATTGGAATCGGGCCGGTCAGCGAGCCGCACCGGAAGCCCGTCAATGTATTTGCCGGGGGTGAAGCGTTCGAGCGGGCTCGGGAAGCAATCAATCAGCTTAAGGCTAGACGGAGGAAGACCGGCATTCTGACGTCAGTCGTCACCGGCAACGAAACCTTTAATTTGATCGCAAATACGGTTTACCACCTGCACGATACTCTGCTGCAAAGCATCTCTACTAAGCAGTGGCAAACGATTAATGTTCATATGGAGACGAACCGGCAGGACCTCACAGCGAGGAAGTTGCGGTTGAACGAATCGACTGTTTCGAGGAACTTAAGGCGCGGTTCCTGGTGGCAAATTCAGGAAACACGGCAAGCCATGGAGCGAGTGATTGAGGCCTATTTCCCTTGATGCACAGAGAAGTGCAAAGGGTGAGGATTGCACAATAGTATGCAACCGTTCATGAAACACTTCCTTACGGGTTTGTTGGCGCACCTGCTCGGCGATTTCCCGCTAAATCGTCGAGCATGGTGCGAGGTAAGCAGGAGGGAATTCGAGCGTACGTGGCGCACGGCGCTATTCACCTTCTTGTTCTCGGGGTGTGCGTAGCCGCATTTAGCAATCTTGAATTGCTTACCTCGTTTTGGTTTTGGATGGCGGCTTGCGTCTATATAGGCATACATCTGGGGATTGACCGGGCAAAGCGAGGACTGGTGAACGCCGTAAAACTACCGGATTCCGCCACGGTTTTTCTTCTTGATCAAGTACTGCACGTCTGCACCATAATTGCGCTCGCGTGGTTCCTGATACGGCCGGCCTGGGCAACTTTGAGATCCCAGTTCAGTTGGTCGACAGCGACAGGAGATAAAGTTCTCGAAGCGGGAATTGTCTATGTGGGGGTTATTTTCGCAGGTGGATATCTCATCCGTTATTTGACTCGCAATCTTACGGCTGGAATCAAAAAGCCAGGCGAGACCGCAGAACAGGTTGAGAACGCCGGGATGTACATCGGCTGGTTGGAACGGTTTCTGGTGGTGACCGCGATTTTGGTTCAGTCTTCGTCAATGGTAGGGCTGATTCTTGCGGGAAAGTCGATCGCAAGATTTCCGGAGTTGAAGGAACGATTTGCGGAATATTTCCTCGTCGGCACTCTCCTCAGTATCGGTCTGGCTGTTCTCGGCGGGCTGCTCCTTGCGAAGCTTTGGTACGGAACAATGTCTTTAAAGTGATCACGATCTTCTACCATTCGCGCGTTGGGAAAACCATCACAGAAGTCGCCTTCCGGTTTCCTCCAGTTTTTCTTGAACCCAATATCCGAGATTCCAACTTCCGGTTGCAGACATCGACGTCCGTGGTTCAACGAGACGATACGTTTAGCAACTGACTAGGCCTTCCGCCTAGGCAAATCACGGTTAGACATATTGCGGCACGTAAACCGAATCCGATTTGTTGATAGACGACTCTTGCGCGCCATTGTCAGACTTGACGTGAAGAAAAGGAGTCTTTCCCGCCGCCAGAATCTGCGCCGCGAGAAACGTCGCTAGGCCCTGCGAATATCCGCGGCCGCGAAATTCGCGATGAGTGCACACCGCGCTGATTTCCACGAATGCAGTGAATTGTAATCGCGCGCCAGCCTTTGCGACCAACCGCCCATCGCTCGCGTATCCCGAAATAGCGTCCCATCTGGATTGTTTGCGGCAAGACCGGGCCAGGATCGGTGGCAGCAGTAAGCTCCAGCATTTCTTGGCGATTTCATCCAGCGCGCTCGCCAGGGCGTTGTCTGAGACACGAAATACTCCAACGCCGCGCCGGCAACGATCCCGCTGCGACGGGGAATCACGGCAAGAGCATAATACAAGCAGAAGCCACTCTGAATCGATCGCAGACCACCTACATCGACCTTACTAGGTGCATATGAGAGGGGATCACACCAGTGGAAGAAGTCATGCGCAGCCTGCCCGATATCGTTCGCCAGGGCAAGGTTCTCCGTGAACGCGATGGGCCGAAATAGCTGGCAAATGTTTTTCATCAGAAATTCACGTCCGCTTCAACTTTCCGTAACTTGTGCAACTTAAGGTCGCTGGTTGTAGTTCCCCGCCTCGGGCGAGCGTGGTCTTTCACCCCTGCGCGGCGAATTCAGCACCGCACTCCACACGCGATGGTGTGCCGTTATAGCTCTGAACTCCAGATCAGCATTTCAGCTTCTCGAAAGGAAGCCGGTGATAAGATCAGCAGCACAAGTCCGCGAGTTCAATTAGTCTGCTGCTCCTGACATCTGGTTGTCTCCGTGATGGTCAGTGGAGGGACCCTGGTTCTGATAACGGGGGAAACATGGTTTCGCCACCGGTGGGAACCCAAATGAGCGTGGGCAGCGTGCAGATAAACATTGTTTTCACTGTGGAGATCGGTTCGATGAAAATCAACTCGAAAACGTTTTGTTTATTCACCGCAACACCACGCCTGCTCACAACCCGCTTGCTCCTCGCCGCGTTGTTCCTGATCGCGAGTATGCTCCAATTACCAGCTCAGAATGTAGTACTAACCGGAGGGCTCAGCGGACGGATTACAGACCAGAGTGGAGCGGTGGTTCCGGGCGCGTCGGTGGTTGTGCGGAGCCTCGCGACCGGGGTGGAGCAATCTGGCGCGACAAACCACGCGGGACTGTACCGGTTTCCGGTGGTCATGCCTGGCACTTATTCCATCACGGCAGGTCTAAAGGGTTTTCGCGATGTCCAGGCCCTGGCGCGGGTGCTGGTAGGAAACATCACTTCACAGGACATCAGGCTGCAGGTGGGAGCCAGTGCAGACACGATTAAAGTAATCGGCGCCACGCCGCTTCTGCGACCGGAGGAATCCTCCGCCACCACCGTGTTAGAGCGGTCTTTTATCGAGGAATTGCCGCTTAACGGACGAAAATACACCGACTTTACTGCGCTGTCGCCGAATACCAGCTACGACGGCGACACCGATACAGTAAGCGTCGCCGGACAGCAGGGCGCAGAGGATTCGGGATACGCCAACGGAAATGGCTCGAACGCCTTCACCGTGGACGGATCTAATGCGACGAACAACTTCTTCGCTGACATTATTGGCCGTTACCGCATTCCGTACCTGTATGGCGAGGACGCAGTCGAGGAGTTCCAAGTTTCGGCCAGTCCCTACTCGGCGGTCTATGGCGGCGGAGCGGCATTCGTCAATACGGTGACCCGCTCAGGAGGCAACGCGTTCCACGGCAGCGCATTCTATTACAACCGTAACTCCGCGACCGGGGCCAACGATGCCCTCGACAAGGCCGCCGGCTATCCGAAGCCAGAAGATGCTTTGCAGCAATTTGGCGCCGGGTTGGGCGGACCTATCCTGCGAAACCGCTTATGGTTCTTTGTGGATTATGAGCAGCAACTGCGGAACAATCCGATTTCCGTCATCAACTCGGCGTTGGCGACGGCGCCCGCGAACTTGGCCACTTTTTTGAGTGCTAATTTTGGAATTCCAGCCGGGACGACTCTACCTCCGCCGAACGGGCCGTTGCCGGTACCGGGCACCGACACCACGGCCGATCCCACCAATCCCGTATACCTCCAGCAGGTGTCGAATGCGGTGAACGCGCTCAACTCCAACCTCGGCAGCCGGGCGAGGAAACGCAACGACCTGGTGTTTACGCCGCGGCTCGACTATCAGGCCAGTCCCCGCGACGGCTTGTTCCTGAGCTTCAATATGAACCGGTTCAACTCGCCCGGAGGCGTCATCACCGACCCTACGACGGGCAACTATGGGACGCAAACGCTGGCTAACGCCACCGTGCACACCTTCCAGGCCACCCTTGGCTGGACGCACACGTTTTCCTCCCGACTGCTCAACGAATTTCACGCCGGGACTTCGCAAGACAATGAGATTTCGACTCCCACCGGCCTCGCGCCAAACATCCCGACCTTGATTCTGGACAGTCCAGCCTCTTTCGTTCTAGGCAACGCCCCTTTTTCGATTGGAAGGGTGTTTGAAAGGCAGTACTCTCTGGCCGACCGGGTCGATTACGTAATTGGCAAACACACACTGCAATTCGGTTTCGATATGAACCGCGCCTGGGATGCGGACAACAATGACGGCGGTGCGGACCCGAACGCTGCTGTCCAGTTCGGGTCGCCCCTCGGGAGTTATGAATTTTCCAACCTCGAAGCGTTTGCTCTCGGAGAGTACAACATCTTCAGCCAGACAGCGGGCAACCCTACGTTTTCTTTTCATGTGCCGTACTACGGATTCTACGTACAGGATACCTTCCACGCCTTGCCGAAGTTGACCCTCGAAATGGGCTTGCGCGAGGACTTCCAGGTTTACCCGCAGCCGGTAAGAAATCCGGCGTTCCCGCTCACGGGACAATATCCGAACCAATACCTGCGCCTTGCGCCGCGCTTCGGATTTGCCTGGCAGCCCGCATCGAGAACCGTGGTGCGGGGAGGATTCGGGCAGTTCTATACCAACATGAACGGCCTGAATTACCGCAACGCAGTGGCCTCGAACGGCCTGCCGTCACAGCAGTCTTCGGCCAGCCTCAGCTACGGCGCCGGCGCACCGAACCAGCAGGCGCCAACTTTCCCGAATATTCTCCCCGCGAATTCTCCCCTGTTCGGGGCTTCTCCAGACATTTCCCTGGTTTCTCCGCAGTTTCACGTGCCTTACATCCTGCAGGCAAGCTTGCAGATTCAACGCGAGATTTTCGCGAACACAACGCTAATCATCGGCACCATGTGGAATCACGGTGTGCATCTGTTTTCGGGCAGCGCCTACGACTTGAATCTGCAACCCTTGCAAGGCACGACGACCTACACCGTCTGTCCTCCCGGCACGACGACCGCGCCCTGCACCGGACGGACGATCACCCTACCGAACATGGACAACGGACTGCTCGCCGAAGGCCGCATCAACCCCAGCTTCAACGGGATCAACGAGCTGATCAGCCCTGCGCAAAACCACTACAACTCTTTGTTCGTGCAGTTACAGCGCCGCATGTCGCAAGGTGTTTCGCTGCAATTTTCGTACACGTTTGCCAAGAGCATCATGCTCGATGGAATGGATTTCAACAATCAATTCGACTTCAGCAATACCCATGCTCCCTCGCTGCTCGACCAGCGGCACAACATCAGCTTTGCCGCGGTCTATCGGCCCGACTTGGAACGGCTGACGGCTTCCGATACTGGCCGGAAGCTCCTCTCCGGGTGGGCGTTGACCAGCGTCATGCAGTTCTCCTCGGGCCGTCCCTACGCGGCTTTGTTGAGTCCCGCCTGCACCAGTTCGACCCTGTCATTCAGCAATTGCGGCGGCGCCAATGACAACCTGAACGACAGCGCCTTTAATCAGGCTACGGCGAACACCGCCGCAGGCATCAATGGCGCCGGCCCCACGCCCGGCATCGGCCTGAATTCTTTCTACGGCCCGTGGCTGGAGAGAATTGACCTTGGATTGGCCCGCAGTTTTGAAGTCAAGGAAGGCAAGGAACTGGAGTTTCAGGTACAAGCGTTCAATTTGTTCAACCACTCGAACTACTACGTACAGAATGGCAACGGCATCAACCAGCTGCAGTACAACCCCATTGGGACCAACTGCGGCGACGGCTTATCGTCGAATCAGCAATGCTATCTCGTGCCCAACTCCGGACCGGGCAATTTCGGGACCCTCCAGGAAGTCAGCCCAAACGGCCTTCCCCGCGTGTTGCAGTTCTCGGCGCGGTTCACTTTCTAGGTTGGATGCTCATGTCCCAGTCTCCAAACTTCGCCGCGCCGCAGCAGGTGGCAGCTCTGCTTGCGTTGGCCACTCAGTCGCTCAGGGCAGGGCGGCCAGCCGATGCGATTGCGCCGTTGCGCGATGCGGCGCTGCTGCAGCCATCCAATGCCATCATCCAGCACGATCTCGGCCTCGCCTGCCTCGAGGTCGACCGCCTACCGGAGGCCATCGCGGCATTGCAGCGGGCCGTCGCCTGCAACGCGCGTTACACCGATGCACATTTTCGCCTCGGCATCGCCTTGGAGAAGCTCGGCGACATCGGCGGGGCACTCGCTGCGTACGACCGCGCCACTCAGCTGCTCCCATCCCTGACCGAGGCGTGGTTCCGCGCCGGCGCCCTGGTTTACACACTGGGCCATGTCGACGAGGCGATCGGATGTTTCCGGCGTGCGGCGGCGACCGGATGTAGGACCAGCTTCGGCCGCCTTGGCAAGGCGCGGGCGCTGGTGATCGAAGATCGCAATCAGGAAGCTGAACAGGTATTGCGAGAGATGCTGGTGGCCGATCCGACGAACGCCATGGCCTACGATCTGCTGGGGAGCGTGCTCTCTGAGCTCGGCCGTTTCGAGGAGGCCCTTGCGTGCTTCGAACGGACGGTCGCGATCGCGCCGCTGCTGGCGGGGAGCTACTACGATCTAGTCCGGTGCCGCCCCGTCACGAACGGTGACAACGGTCTGCTGCAAGCGATGCAAGCCGCTCTGGCCACGCCGGGACTGGAAGCGGGGCAACGCCAGCGGCTTCATCTCGCGATTGGTAAGGCGGCGGAGGATCTTGGCGACTACTCCTTGGCGATGCAGCATTTCGATGCCGCAGACGGTGTGCGCCGCGACGCTGCGTCGTTCGACTCGGCCGCGTTCTCCATCTTTGTCGACCGGCTGATTGCTCGCTGCACACCCGAATTCATTGCGCGCGCGCCCGAACTCGGCAGCTCGGATGCGACGCCGGTACTGATCATCGGCATGCCGCGGTCGGGCACAACTCTGGTCGAGCAGATCGTCTCCATGCATCCCGAGGTCGGGGCGGGTGGCGAATTGAATTTCTGGAACCAGCGCTTGGCGGGCTGGCTCGGCTCCGGCGCGCCCGGGGACGAGACTCAGTTCTTGTCGAAGGCGGCGGCCGACTATCTTGGCGTGCTTCGGGCGATTGCACCGACGGCGGCGCGAGTGACCGACAAGATGCCGTTCAACTTTCTATGGGCCGGCCTGATCCACATGGCATTCCCGCGCGCAACCATCATCCATTGCCGCCGCGCTGCAATCGACACGGCGCTGTCGATCCATCAAACTCATTTCCACCCGAGCATGCCGTTTCCGACCGGAGGCGCCGAACTAGTCGCGTATTTTCGCAGCTACCAGCGGCTCGTCGACCATTGGCGGAACGTGCTGCCGGCGGATCGCTTCATGGAGGTCGATTACGAAGACCTGACTCGCGCGCCCGAACCAGTCATCCGGCGGATCATCGCGGCCTGCGGCCTGGCGTGGCACGATTCGTGTCTGCACCCCGAATCCAATCCGCGGGCGGTGAAGACCCCCAGCAAGTGGCAGACCCGGCAGCCAATCTATCGCACCTCCGTCGAGCGCTGGCGACGCTACGAACCCTGGCTGGGTCCACTGCGCGCCCTCGTCGATGACGGGCCCCCCCAGGCGCGCTAAGGTTGGCCAACCTGGAGAGTGATCCGGAAAACTACACCACAGCCGACATTCCCGCAACCGCTCGCCCCGCCGTAGGAGGTTTCTCCATAAAGGTGGCCCACGCTATCCATGACCAGTCCCGCGAACGGATTCCATCCATCGGCACCACCGGTGAAACTGTGTAATAGCGTTTCGTTGTTGCCTTTATCCAATCGGAAGACTGTGCCGCAACCTGATTGAGGCTGGACGGGGCAACTTCCGGTGCCGCCGTATGTAGTAACGCCATAGAGATTTCCACTACCATCCCGAACTGGAGGTGCCTGCGGAGCATCACCGTCGGGCACGCCCGCGAAGCTGTACAACACGGTCTCCTTTCTTTTCGTACTGAACTTGAACACGGTTCCGCAACCAGATGACGGAGCATTACAAGTAAGATCACCACCAAATTGGGCAGTCCCGTAGAGATTGCCCGCGGTGTCTTGTATTAAAGTTGAGAACGGGAATTCACCCGCAGTCCCACCGAAACTGAAGAGAATGTTCTCCTTACCAGCAGGGTTGACCTTGAACAACTTACCCAGTGTGGAGTCATTGCTGAAACTGGTGGTCCCGTAGAGATTGCCTAGTGCGTCTCTAAGCAATCCGTTGGGATACATTCCGTCGGTTGCATAGGCAGGGAAACTGTGGAGGATAGTTACCTTGTGTGTAGGACTCAGCTTGAACACCGTCCCGCGCCCGTTACGACCGCCCAAAGTTGTGCTGCCGTATAGGTTGCCGTCAGCATCACGGAGCAGGGAACCGTTCGGAGATTCGCCGTCTGATCCCCCCGCAAAGCGGTGCAGCACGACGACTTTTCCGGCGCGACTTAACCTGAACACAACTCCACACCCGGTACCGCTATTGCAGGCGAGCAGCCCTCCTTCGCTGGTAGCACCATAAAGGTAACCGTCTTTGCCCCGAAGCATCGGGCCCAGTGGATGTGCTCCGCCTTTACCTCCAGAAAACTGGTAGAGTACGGTCTCCTTGCCATGGCTGTCTATCTTAAAAATGACTCCGCAGCCTAAGGAGCAGTTTGTGACGCCACCATAAGTGGTTGCGCCATAGAGGTTGCCAGCCTCGTCCCGAACTAGCCCTCCAGAGGGAACTCCTCCATCCGCTTCGCCAGTGAAGGTGTAAAGCACAGTCAAAGTCTGCGCTTCAGGCATGCGAGGCGCCGCCAGCGCCACCACGCCAATCAGCAACAAAGCGACGCTTCCTCCTCGAAAGTTCATATATTGAACTCCTATCGCGTCAAATTGCGGAGTCCACCTACAGGCATGAGCATTTCGTCGAGTCCCATACTGCATGTAGTGCGTTGAAAAAGCCTGTCTGTGGCCTGTTTCCGGGGACCATGTTACCTCGCAATTGTTAGCTGTTGCAATCAGGCGTCGGTGTTGAAGAAGTCAAGACGTCGAAATTCGCGAAAATCAGATTGCGTTAGAATGCCCTAGGATCGATTCTCTCAACTTACCCGACATTTTCTATCAACCGGCGGGAAACCCCGGGGAAGTCCCCGAATTCCTTTGTTTTATCGCACAAGGTAGACCAATATAGCAGCCAAACAACAACTGGAGCAGCCCATGGAAGACGAACAGATACGTGAAGCCCTGAATGCGCACTGGCACGCGTCGGCAGCCGGCGACGCGAACGCGGAACATGATATTTACGATGACGACGCCATTTGTGACTATCCCCAATCGGGCGAGCGAATTCTCGGGCGAAGCAATTTGCAGGCCTTGAGAAGTCATCATCCGGGCAAGCCGTCAGGTTTCAACATCAAGCGAATGCTCGGAAACGGAAATCTCTGGATCACGGAATACACAATTACTTACCAGGGGCGGCCGGCATACACAGTGAGCATTATGGAGTTCCACAACGGCAAGGTCGTGCACGAAACACAGTATTTCGCGGACCCCTTCGAGGCGCCGGCCTGGCGGAGGCAATGGGTTCAGCAGATCGCGTGACGCCGGGGAAATTTGCCTGGACGATAGCCGACCATCGGGAGGTTGCGGGATTGTGGCAGCGACCGAGCAGGTAGGGAGGCCAAATTGGCCGATTTTAGCCCATTGAGGCCCAATCAGCATGAAAGCTCAAATCGAGCCCAACCGCAACCAGAGCAAGCAACTGCAAGAAAAAGCTGGAGGCGCGGGTCGGAATCGAACAGAAAGCCGTGTTGCAAACGCTTAAGTTGTTGAATTCAACAATGAGCAGAATGAGGGAAATGAGCAGAACGAGGGTTGGCTAGCACAGATTAGCACAGTTTTTTTCGGCCTCCCCAAGAACAGGGATGACGGATTATTTCTTCTCTCGAACTACACCGGATGCACCTTGAGCCAGCCGTCCCAGGGTCGCTTCATCGTTGCCGTGAGTTTGGCCAGCTCTGATGGGTTTGTTGGGGATGGTTTCATAAGCGTAACCGGTTAAAGTCCCAACAATCTCGAAGGGCTGTGCAAGTGTCACGCTGAGCCTCGCCCAGCCGTAATGTATCTTGCCCCGGATTTGGAATTTTAGGCCAAGGTAGCGGTTGGTAACGTCATACCACGGACCTTTCAAAGGGCCGGTCTTCGACTCAATCACCATCCGCCGATGGGCAGGATCAAACCTTTTGACTGTGCCCCCGCCGATGCGGACACCAGAAGGTAAAGCAGAAGCATATATATCCGATATCCGACGGCTGAATTTCCTGTTTTCGCTGGTGAAACGTATACAACGTCGCCAAAGTTTCCAGTTAAGTAGTTGACCAAAGCAAAATCGTTTATTCCGTCGTGATTCAGATCGAGCGCGATCTGATAGACATGATTAATTTGATCACCCAATGTTACACCCGCAGGTGTATACACGATTCTCGCGTGAGCTGATTGCGCCAAACAGAGCATCCCCACCCCCGCCGCACTCGCGGCAAGGGTATAGGCACTGAGCCGTTTATGCAGCGACTCAGAAAGTTGCGAGGGTACTCTGGCAGGCCGTTTCATGGTTCTCCCCCATTCGACGCACCAGATGCACCTTGGGCCAGCCGTCCTAGGGTCGCTTCATTTTCGCCGTGAGTCTTTCCTGTGATGATGGGCTTGTTCGGGATGGTTTCGTAGGCGTAGCCGGTTAGAGTGGCGTTTATTCCGTGCGAATATTTCTTGCCGCAGTAGACGTTTAGTCTGGCCCATCCGTAGTGGTACTTGCCATTTATCAAGAACTTTAATCCAAGATAACGGTCCTGAACGCCGTTTCCATCGCCCACCCACAACCCATACAAGGGTCCCGAGCTGCCAGAAAGGTACTGTTCCCCCACTAGACCTGCCGCCGACTGCGTAGCCCGGCTAACTCTAACACCGGGCCGAAGAGCGAACGCTGAAGAGTGCTTGCCAGCAATGCTCCCAGCACCTCTGTACCCAAATACCTCAAGCCAGACAAGTTGGCAGCAGCCACTACCAAGATTAAACCAGAAGTCAGGTGCTCCGTCGTGGTTAAGATCGAGCTTGTAGCGGTGATGTACTAAATCAATCACGTGGCGGGCTGGCGTATAGACAATCCTTGCCTCGGCTGCCGGTGTGAGCGCGAGCAGTCCCACTCCCGCCGCGCTCGCAACAAGAGCGTAAGCACCGAGCCGTTTATGCAGCGACTCGGAAAGTTGCGACGGTACTCTGGCAGACCGTTCCACGGCTCCTCCAAACGGGCAAGCCATTATGATGCCGAGCCGAGCGCCCGTCAATGCGGAACCTTTAGTGGCCTCGATTTTTAACCACTCCAGCGACCAACCATGCTCATACGCGGGCCGTGACGGGCCGCTAATCCTTTCCGTGTGGGTCCACGCAGGTCAAATCGGCTCCACTGGCGGGCACAAATGACTCCGCAGTCATCTATCCCGTGGGGGCACCATCGCTGGTCTGCTCGGTGTCGGTCGCTGCGCGACGACCAGCGACTCGGGAAGTTGCGAGGGTACTCTGGCAGCCCGTTTCACGGTTTTCTCCCATTCGACACACCGAACGCACCTTGAGCAAGCCTCCCTAGGGTTACTTCGTCATTTCCGTGTGTCTTGCCCGTGATGATGGGCTTGTTCGGGATCGTCTCGTAGGCGTAGCCGGTTAGGATCGTGTTCCCAGTTAACGGAACAGTAACTCTCGCCCAGCCGTAATGCGTCTTCCCTTTGATTTTGAATTTGAGGCCGAGATAGCGGTCCGTTACCGGCGGCAACCATTGTCCGGTCTTAAATGTCTTGCAATTGGTTTGGGTGCCAGTAGAGCAGGCTAACTGAAACCTCCACATCAGTTTTCCCTGATAGCTTCCGCTTCGGTTCCCACTACTGAAATGCTTGCCAGGCCTAACTCGGAAATTAGCGGGTAAAGCAGAGGCGAGTTTAACCTGCCCGTTCTTCTGGTCTGGAGTACCCCATATCTTATTGCCGGCGTCTTTGGTGTAAAGCCCCAAAGCGCTGGTGAAACGGGCACAAAAATTCTGGAAGAGAAAATCATTGATGCCATCGTGGTTAAGATCCAACAGCACGGTGACGCAGGTTGAAAGATTTTCGTTAGCTGGCGTGTAAACAATCTTTGCTTCGGCGGGCTGCGCCAGGGCGAGCACTCCCACTCCCGCTGCGCTCGCTGCGAGAGCGTATGCGTTGAGCCGGTGATGAAGTGGTTCGGAAAGCTGGGAGAGAATCCGGGGACGTTGCATACAGTCCTCCTTAAGGCGGGCGGCCTCATTTTCCTCCTCTCCGGGCGGGGTGTCAATACGACCGGGCTCTTGCCCAGGTCTTTGTAGTAGAGTGCAGTGGGAAAAATTAATCTAGAAGGTTAATTGTGAACAAGAAGGAAGCTTCTACAAACCGAGTGTTTCGTTTGGCGGTGAAATTTCTCTCCGTCACCTCAGCTTTGGAGCATGCAGCCTTACCGGCGAGTTCGAGCCAGGAGTCGCCGATAATCACGTGTGGGTTTGGTGTTATGGTGTCCGGCGAACGTTCCCGTAGCCCAGAAGCAAACTGGAATCAAAGTCCGTATTCGTCGTCTTCATCCTGGTTTTGAGTTGGCTCACTCTGCCGGCCGGAGTTGCCCTGTTGGCGAACCGCGGTCCAGGAATGATTCCCCTGTCCATCTCTGCGTCCCTCATGCCCGCCACCTCCGCCCTGGGGCTGAAAGGTTCCGCTCATTTTGTCGCCATCGATAGTGCCCGTAAAAGCCAGGGTGATGGTGTGGCGTCCCTGCATTTGCACGTTGAACGATACGCTGCTTCCGGAAACGCTGCCCGTCAGCTGAGAGGAACCCCGTCGGCCCTGCAATGTGCCGCTCAGGTTGGAACCGTCTTGCTGGACCCGAATTGTAGCTTGCTGTGAGCCATCCCGCCCTTGCCATGAAAGTTGCCAGGCGCCAGCGATGTTAGAAAGTTGAGAATTATTGGATTGCGACTCTTGTGCTGGCAGAAGTGGCGCGGCGAGAAGAAACACGAGAACAATGGGGAACAGTCGTTTGATCATATTAGCCTCCTGAAACTGGGTTTCTCTATGCAAACACGGCAGAGACTTGCAGGGAGTAAAAAGTTAGTAAAGCGGAGTAAAGTTTTGTTGTTCCGTAATTAATGCCGTTGCCGTGTGCTTTTCCTTCCGGGATAACGTCAAATTGATAATCCAGTCTGGCTTCTGCCACTCATGACTGTCGCCAGCGCCGAGGCATTGAAATTGGCGGATCTATTGAACGTTCATTTCAATGCCTCGAACAAATTATTGCTGCGCTTGCGGTAGCGCTTGGACCCGCAAGTCCGGATTCAAGTGCAAGGTCTTGCCAGCGGCGACGTACACTTTCTTATCAAACTGCGTGCGTCCCGGTGCGCGGACTTCGACATCGTAACTGCCCGGCTTCAGATACATGGTTTTCAGCTTCCCGACTGTCCCCGCGTAAGCGCCGTCGATATACACCTCCGCGTCTTTAACCTTAGTATCGAACTTCAATGCGCCTGTCGCCGGAGCGTAACCGTAGTATCCGTACGCATACGGATACGGTCCCCAGTAAGGGGCGTATCCTCCCCACCCGAATGCCGGCGCGACAATGACGCGACTTGCGTGAACCGCAAGAGGCGCCATCAATAGGGCGGCCGTTATGCATGCCATCAGTACCTTCTTCATAGCTCCCTCCTTGCAGTTAGATGCCCAGCGTGCACGCTTCAATCGTAAAGAAGAGTAAAAGCAGGTAGGAAGATACGGGCGTCGGCAAATTGATGGAAAGTGTGTGGGACGCGTTGTTCGGGGTAGCTAGGACGCTGCCTTTAATTTGATCGATGACCTGCACCTCCTTCGGCTCACTCGGCTCGCCGTGGCGGGCAAGCACTTCAGAAGAGTAGAGAAACACGTTCTCGATGGTGAGATGTCTCCAATCTCGTCGAGAAACAGCGTTCCCTTGTCCGCCAAGTCAAAGCGGCCGACTTTGCGTGCGATGGCGCCAGTAAATACGTCCTTCTCATGGCCAAAGAGCTCGCTCTCGAGCAGCCCCGAAGGGATGGCCGCGCAGTTCAATTTGACGAAGCTGCGGTTCCGTCGCGGGCTGAGATCGTGGATCGCACTAGCAATGAGTTCCTTGCCGACTCCGGTTTCTCCTTCAATCAGCACAGTAGAACTTGTCGGCTGGAAATCGTGGAAAACAGAGTAGGGTCGAAGCAACAGATTGAGATCACTGGGCTGAGTGTCCTTCACTGGACTCGTTCTTGGGACAGTGTCCGCATTTCGACAGGCAGTTTGGAGTAACTTTACGAAAATGTGCTTAACGTGACATCGTGCCTCAGTACCCGGTGAATCCTCGGTCTGTAGACAAGCATCTCTACTGACAAGGGCGTTCAGTTTCTGAACTGACCGTTTCGATTCGAAGAAGGTTGAACCTGCTTCTTCTACTTTTTTAGGAGATTTGAAATGAAACATCTGAGGTACCTAGCTGTTTTATCAGTTTTCGCGATGCTGTCCTCGCTTAGCGTGTTCGCGCGGAATAAAAATCAACAGTCGGTAGATATTCCTGGCACCGTAAAAGTCGGGGACACGCAATTGAAGCCCGGCAACTACAAAATGGAATGGCAAGGAACCGGCCCCGACATACAGGTGACCTTCCTACGGGATGGGAAGACTGTAGTGACGGTCCCGGCGACGCTTAAGACGAATGATGATCAAGTGACTCAAGACGGTATCGTCACTGACTCGGAGAATAACACTCTCAAGGAGGTCGACTTCCGTCGTGGCAAAGAAGCCGTAGTGTTTCAGCAGAGCGGAATGTAGTTTGTTCCAAATCGCATGTCGGCCCGCTTTTCGCATCGTTTGTGGAAAGCGGGTTTTTTTCGTCAGCGCATAGAAGGTGGAAGCAACTGTCGAGGTGCCACAAACCATACGCGACAGATACGGCCCCCAGTCGCAAGGTGTTATAAGAAAATTCCTCGATCTCGCGAATCAACCTCCTGCTCCAACCGGCTCGGCGTGCAAACGAGCCGCTGCCCGTACGGGCACAGGAGCGCTATTCGGGACCAGTGCAAGCACTGTGCAGGCGATAAATGATCCAAACCCCGATCCAAATCCACATGACCAGAGGGTTCAGATGGACCTTGATGATGGGGCGCCCCGTGTCCAGATTCTGGCCTTCGTAGACCACGTACAAATCTTCTTGCGGGGTCGAACGATTGGCGACCATGGTCGATGTCTGCTGGCTCGCCTTGTAGAAACGCCGCTCGGGATTCAATGTGGCAATCTGCTTTCCGTCCTTGAAGACGTTCATGACCGCCCACTCGCTGCCGTAATTCGGATTGTCATCCTGGGTGTACGACTGGCAGACGAGCGTGTAAGGGCCGATGGTCATCTTGTCGCCGAAACCCATCTCCTGCTCTTTGTCCTGATTGAACACAGAGCCGGCGAATCCAATCATGATTACGATCACGCCGAAGTGAACGATGTATCCACCGTAGCGCCGGGTATTGCGATGCGCGAGTTGCACCATCGAGGCGAAAAGATTCTGGCCGGTATGCCGGCCAATCACGCGACCCCCGCGGATAAACTCGGAGATTACCGTCAGCGCTACCAGCACGGACAACATGATGGTCATCAGCGAGTAGAAGTAGGAAACGTCCTTCCACGGCCTCATGCCGAATCCGACCAGCAACATTCCGCTAGCGAGCGCGCCGATCGCCGGCCACAGAAAGTTACGTTTCAAGCTGTCGACAGACGTCCTGCGCCACGCCAGCAGCGGGCCGACCGCGGTCAGCAGCAAAAGCAGCAGTGCGACCGGCACGTTCACGCGATTGAAGAACGGCGGTCCGACCGTGACCTTGGTTCCCTGAACCCACTCCGAGAGGACGGGGAAGAGAGTTCCCCAAAGCACCGTGAAGCACGCAACCAGCAGCAGCAGATTGTTGAACAGGAAACTGGATTCGCGCGAGATCAGCGACTCCAGCTTGTGCTCGGTGCGCAGGTGCGAGCGGTTCTTCCCATAGAAGAAAAGACAGGTCGCAAAAATGATCGCGAGAAACGCAACGAACCAGTCCCCGATCGACGACTGCGCGAACGCATGAACAGAACTCACTACGCCGCTGCGAGTCAGGAAAGTACCGAAAATCGAAAGCATGAACGTGGAAAAGATCAGCCACATGTTCCAGGTCTTCAGCATGCCGCGCTTTTCCTGCATCATTACCGAGTGCAGAAATGCCGTCCCGGTGAGCCACGGCATCAGGGAAGCGTTCTCGACCGGGTCCCATCCCCAATAACCGCCCCACCCCAATACCGAATAGGCCCAGTGCGCGCCGAGAAAAACTCCGCAGGTCAAAAATCCCCAGGTCACCATGGTCCAGCGGCGGGTGATCTGGATCCACTTCTCACCCGGATAGCGCATGATCAGCGCAGCCAGTGCGAATGCAAACGGCACGGTGAATCCCACATAACCGAGATACAGCATCGGGGGATGGATGACCATCTCGGGATACTGCAACAGCGGGTTGAGGCCGTTGCCATCGGCGGGCAACGAGCCTTGCATGACGGCGAAAGGATGCGCAGCAAAATTCAGGAGCAATAAGAAAAAGACTTGAACAGCGGCGATGATGACGGAAGCGTACGCGAACAAGCGCACGTCTGTCTTGTACCGCAGCCTGAGCACGAGCCCGTAAGCAGAGAGCAGCAGCGCCCAGAACAGCAGCGATCCTTCCTGTCCTGACCAAAGCGTGGCGAACTTGTAAGGCGCAGGCAGATCGCGATTGCTGTGATGAAAAATGTAAGCAATGGAAAAATCGTTCTGAAATGCGGCCACTACCAGCACAACCGCCGCAAGGAAAACTATAACGAAGCTGGCAATCCCGGCCCGACGCGCGGTTTCACCCAAGCGCTCGGATCCCGGTCCTTTATTAATCAGCGCTAGAATGCCAGCCAGGAATGAGTAGGCGCACAGGGCCAGTGCGAGGAGAAGCGCAAAACTGCCTATTTGCGACATTGGGGATCCTACCCTTGTATTTTTTCAGAAACCCACTACCGAAGCAACCATGAAGTCTGGGAGCTCCGGATTTCCAGAACACGCTGGAGCCGAACTCAAATGGCCGGAGGGTACCGGCAGCCTGCGGAGCTTTGCTCCGCCGCCCGGACGAGAGCGTCCGGGCCTACGTATGCATTGTGACAGGCGGACTTTTCTTTCTGCTTATGCGGTCTGCTGATGGTTTTGCCGGGCGAGAACTTCGCGCTCGGCTCGGAGCCAATCCTCATTTTCAAAACCAGGGATGCTTCCCCGCTCCAGGTACAACTGATACGCGCGCTCGCGAATTTTCGCTTCCAAATCAGCGGGGGAACCGTTCGCGGGCGAGGTCTTCCGAACCAGAGAAACTGAACCGGCGTCGGGCATGGTGATAACTTGACTGTTGGTTGCCTTAGGGGTGCGGGGAGTTCTTGCTTTAGCCATAATCGGTACTCCTTTGGACTAATAAGCCCTTTAATTAGAACGGTTTATGATTGGCCGCGTACACGGCGGCCCGGTTTGATGTGTCCACAAAACGCATGAAGTGAGTTGTAGTAGATAATAAACTGAAATGCTGTGAATTTGTGGGAAAAACTGGAAAGAATTAATCTCGGTGAAACATTGATTTTGTGAATCGCGGGTTAGTAAAAGTCGTGCGAACTGGTTTCGGCGCGGGTGATGGAAAGCGGTAAAACCCGTTCGGCTTTCACGGAGATTACATTGTCTTGATTCTGCAGGATTCCTTCCACCATAAGAAACTGCGCGGAACTTAGCAGCAGCCGGTTTTTCTGGAACAGATCGGGCGTGACGATCGCATTGGCCACCCCGGTCTCGTCCTCGATACTGAGAAAAACGAAACCTTTGGCGGTACCGGGACGCTGGCGGCAAATGACGCATCCGCCAATGCGCAAATGTTGTCCATCGGGAATGCGGCTGAGTTCGCTGGCTTTGTGGATGCCCATCGCTTGCATTCGTGCGCGGTGATAGGCCATGGGGTGCGGGCCGACGGTCATGCCGGTGCCGCGGAAGTCCGCGACCAGACGTTCTTCGGAATTCATGGGACGCAACGGAGAGTTGGTGTCAGGCTCTGGCAATTTGTCGAGCAATGGGCCGGAATGACGGACGGCGCGTTCGACTTGCCAGAGGGCATCGCGGCGGTGAAAAGCGAATTCACCACGGAGACACGGACACACGGAGTTAGTAATTGGAAGGTCAAAATCCGCTGGCACAAATTCCTCAGTATGTTTCCTGGTTTTCTCCGTGCCTCCGTGTCTCCGTGGTGAATTCCCGATTGAATTCAGCGCTCCAATCTCCGCCAAGGTGTTCAACTCATCTTTGCGCAACTCGGGCGCGCGATGGACGAGATCGCGAATGGAAGTGAATGGAGCGAGGTTACGCTGATAAACCAGCGATTGTGCGGCTTCCTCGCGCAATCCGCGAGCATAGCGGAGCCCTAGACGCAGCGAAGTATTGTCAGCGTTTGGCCCAACGGCCGAACTGGCTGATTGCTGAGTGCTGACTGCTGACTGCTCCAACGTACACTGCCACTCTGATTTCATTACATCGATCGGCAATACCTTCAGCCCGTGCCGTTGCGCATCTTTGACGAGCGTCGCTGGACGATAAAAGCCCATGGGCTGGTTGTTGAGCAATGCAGCGGTGAAGGCGGCGAGATAATGACATTTCAAATATGCGCTGGCATAAGCGATGAGTGCAAAGCTGGCGGCATGAGACTCGGGAAATCCGTATAGAGCAAATGAAGTAATGGAGAGAATGATCTGTTCCTGAGCTTCCTGAGAAATGCCATTTTGTTCCATTCCGCTGCGAAGCCTGGCCTCGATGTCTTTCATGCGGGCTTGCGAGCGCTTGAATCCCATGGCACGGCGCAGTTCTTCGGCTTCGCCTCCAGTGAAGTTGGCGGCGACCATCGCGATGCGCAGCAATTGCTCCTGAAAAAGAGGCACGCCCAGAGTGCGCGTCAGCACAGGTTCGAGCGACGGATGCAGATGGTTGACGGGTTCGCGTCCCATGCGGCGCTGCAAATAAGGATTCACCATCTGCCCTACGATCGGCCCAGGACGAATGATGGCGACTTGCACCACAATGTCGTAAAAACATTTTGGACGCAGGCGCGGCAGGCACGACATCTGCGCCCGGCTCTCAACCTGAAACATGCCAATCGTGTCTGCCTTCTGCAGGGCGGAATACACGGTGGGATCGTCTGCCGGCAGGTGGGCGAGATCTACTTCTTTACCGTGATGATTCTTGATCAGCTGCAGGGAATCTTCGAGCACGGCCATCATGCCCAGGCCGAGCAGATCCACTTTAACGATGCCTAAATCGGCGCAATCTTCCTTGTCCCACTGCACCACGACGCGGCCCGGCATCGAAGCAGATTCCAGAGGCACGACGGAGTCGAGCTGTCCCTGACAAATCACCATTCCGCCGGAGTGCTGGCCGAGGTGCCGTGGCAAATCCTGCACCGCGACACATAACTCGAAATACTTGCGCAGCCGGGGATGATTCAAATCCAATCCCGCATCGCGGAAGCGATGATCGAAAGTGTCATTGGCATCGCGATATTCCCAGGTGGAAACGGCGGCCGATACTTTGTCCAGGGTCTCGGGATCAAAACCCAGAACCTTGCCCATTTCGCGTGAAGCCATGCGACTGCGATAGGTGATGACGTTGGCGGTCATGGCAGCGCCGCGCTCGCCGTAGCGTTTGTATAGATACTGAATTACGCGCTCACGCTGGTCGCCGCTGGGAAGATCGAGATCAATATCTGGCCACTCGCCGCGTTCTTCAGAAAGGAAGCGCTCGAAAAGCAATTCCATGCTGACGGCATCGACCGCGGTGATGCCCAGTGAATAGCAGACCGCGCTGTTGGCAGCGGAGCCACGTCCTTGCACCAGAATGTTTTGTTCGTGGCAGAAGCGGACCAGATCCCAGACAATAAGAAAGTAGCCGGCGAGGTCGAGTTTCTCGATGAGTTTTAGTTCGCGCTCAATCTGGAGGCGCGCGCGATTCTGTAGTTCTGATGTAGACCGGCCATAGCGCTGCTGAAACCCCTCCCGAGTGCGCTCCCGCATAAACGACATCATGGTTTCGCCTTCGGGCACGGAGTATTTAGGAAATTCATATCCCAGATCTTTGAAAGTAAATGTGAGCCGGGAAGACAGTTCCACGGTGTTCGCAATCGCCTCGGGAAGATCGGCGAAGAGGGTTTGCATCTCTTGCGGCGATTTCAGATAACGCTCGGAATTGCGCGCCAACAACCGGCCTGCGGTGGCTAGCGTGCGGTGGTGACGAATCGCGGTGAAAACATCGCAAAGCTCACGCTCATGGGCTGTTGCATAACAGACGCCATTGGTGGCCAGTACGGGAAGCTGGAGCGAGTGGGCAATTTCGATGGCGGCGCGATTGCGCGCTTCCTGCTCCCGATGAAAATGACGCTGTAGTTCTACATAGACGTTGTTCCGGCCGAAAATATTTGTCAGCCGCTCGACGCAGCCGTGCGCTTCTTCGAGACCGCCGTGTGCAAGGGAAGAAGCCAGCGGACCGTCATCATCGCCGGTAAGGCAGATGAGTCCAGCGGCATGTTCTCGCAGTTCCTCTTCCCGCACTGCTCCTTCGCCTTTGGCAGCGTGCAGCTTCATTTTCGTAATCAGGCGGCAGAGATTCTGATATCCGGCGCGGGAAGAGACGAGCAGGGGAAGGCGAAATTCACCACAGAGACGCAGAGTCACAGAGAAATCTTTGGTTTTGGATCGTTGATGGTCTATTTGATTTTTGACAATAACGTTCTTCTCTGTGACTCTGTGTCTCTGTGGTGAAAAGTGTTTGCATGTTACTTCCGCCCCGATGTGCGCCTTAATCCGTGCTTTCTTCGCAGCCATGTGGAAACGCGGAGAGCCATAGACGCCGTCACGATCGAGCAGCGCCATCGCCGGCATGTTCAGATTGGCGCAGGCCGCGACCAAGTTCTCGGGCAAAGAAGCGCCTTCGAGAAAGCTGAAAGCGGAGCGGGAGTGAAGCTCGATATACATTGAAAAAAGCATTCAGCATTCAGCCAATACGATATTTTCTGTCTTGGCTGATTACTGATTGCTAGTCATATGTTCCTTCCAAAATCCATCTTCCCTCGATCCGATCGCGAACCAGGCGATATAAAGCGATGCCAGTTTCCCCCTGCACCGCGATGTCCCATTCGTCGCGAGCCCATCCTTCCCGCTCCCACCAGTCGCCGGACGAGCGCCATGGTCCAGCAGTCCAGAGAATCTCTCCCTGAATTGTTTTGCTTTTGGAGGTGATGCACGCGGGCTTGCCATCCCGCATGGCGACCACCACATCGACTGGCGGCCGAAAGATGCGCAGCGCAGTCACGAGGTCTTCACCACAGAGACACAGAGACATAGAGGAATCTGTCGATTGTTGGTTCGTGATTTTCCCTGTGTCTCTGTGTCTCTGTGGTGAAGATAATTCGGGCGCGAAGTGCTGCATGCAGAATCCCTCGGGATGATGCGTGTCCAGCAGTTCCAACGATCCCACATTGTCATCCCCGACGATGCCCGCAATCCTGGCCAGCGTAAGTTCGAGTTTTTCCGGCTCGGGCGTGGGAGGAATAAAAAGTCCATTCTGCGCTGCCCTCGGCCGCACCGGTTCCGCCGCTAAATGAATCCTGACGATGGGAGCGCCCGGAGGATGCGCCTTCAAATCGAGTTGCAACAGTTTGAGAAACATCCCCGAGTCAAGCAAAGGAACCGGAAACCGGAGGGTGCGGGTAAACAGACCATGCGGGGGTGGGCGGAATGCAAGCTCGGCAGATTCGTCACTCTGGTACCCATTTTGTAATTCCAAATCTAGCCGGAGTTCTTGCGTTGCCAGCGCTCGTGCTTCCAGACGAGCACACAGTTGCTCCAATAACCGCCCCAGTAGAAATGCCAGCGGCTCAAGTAGAACGAGGGGATATTCCAATTCGATTACTTCCTCGAAAATCAGTGGCGGCTCGAACGGAACCAAAGTGCGCGCAATATCGCCGCGTGCCAGTTTTTGTAAATGAATTCCAGCCTGCCCCAGGCGCTCGCTCAGTGCGATGTCGGGCAATGCCGCCAGATCGCGGAGCTTGCTAATTCCCCAGCGGCTGAATGTTTCCAATAAGTGCGCGGATTCCTGAATCGCATTCCCAAACAATACTTCCACTGGCAAACTGCCCAATTGTTCCGCTTCTCTCCCTTCCGGAATCACGGTCACACCAGAAAATCCTCGAGACGCCAGCACAGCTGTGTCTGGATTGCCCGCCACGGCGACGTTGACCTCAAGTCCGAGATCAGAAGCACGGCGTGACAAAGCACGCGCAATTTTGGGCAGGGGACCGAAAAGCGGCATCAGTCCGGCAAGATCCAACACGATTGTGTCGCAGCCTGCGGCTTCCACGCGCGGCGAAAACGACTGCGCGCAATCCAGCAGGGCGGCATGGGCCGCGGCTTCTTGCGGCAGAGAGCGGGCACGAAACATCAAACCGTTGCAGTCTTCGATCTGCATCTTGGACATTCCCGGACTCACTCCGGCTCGGCGCGCGTTTTCATTCATAGCAAAAACTTTTTGCAGCGGAGCCTTGCCTTCGAGCACCGCCAGAGACTGCGAGCGCAACTCCGGCTCCACGCGCAGCAGCGTTTCCACGGGAAAATCAGGAACGAAGATGCAGGCAAAGGACATAATGAAAAAACTGTCAGCTTTCAGCCATCAGCTATCAGCTGTAGTTTCTGTTGCTCCAACATTCATCCTGTCCGCACTCTCGTGGCGAACTCAGTCGTGACCGATCCGACCGGTTTGCGTTCCGGCCGGGACCGCAAGATCTCTCCTCGCACTTGAAGTCCATTCAGAAGTTGCGCATGAGTTGGAGTTTCTGTTGAAAGCTGAGAGCTGACAGCTGACAGCTTTTTTCCCGAGACTTTCAGCAGCAGCGAGGCGCAAGTCTGGGCGCACGCTACCTGGCTAATGACGAACAACACCGTGGCTGTATGCTCAACCGCGCGTTGAAATCGAAACCAGGAAGTCAGGGGAATACGGCGCGCCATCTTCCATGGAGTATCGCCGAGATCGATAATCACAAGACCAAAGCCGCCGCTTTGCAAAAGTAAATCAGTGACTCGTAAAGCCTGCTCAACTGGCTTTTCGATTTTTGGATTCTTCTCTGTGACTCTGTGTCTCTGTGGTGAAGCCGATTTTTGTTTGATTCCCCCGCACCGCACCCACAGCAGTTTTTTAAAATTCACCCCTGCAGCCGCAGCCGAGAGAGGATTGAAAGCATCGCTAATGTCGACCAGAGCACACACTTCCTGCCGTTGGGTTGCCGCTGCCAAGGTGGCCAACAATATACTTGTGCGTCCGGACGAAGCTGGCCCGCACACCTCGGTCAGGCATCCGCGCGGAAATCCGCCGGTAAGCATATCGATCTCGCGAACACCGCTGGAAACCATCTGCGGCGTGGGCCGCATTTCCAATCGCGACGCAGAAGTCAGCCCGGCGAGTTTGGGCATTGCGGATAAGCGTTTGAAACCCAGCGTGGGCTCCGCCCCGGCAGCAACGGCAACAGGACGACCCAAGGCGGCAGTAGAAACCAGCGGTAAAGACGACATGGAGACCTCAGGATTTCAGGGAACGTCAGGGGCCACGACAAGGCTCTCTGGGCGGATTCGTATATTCGCCTTTTGTTCGCTATTATTGTTTAGCCGTGGAGCCGCGGTTGTCAAGTACATAAAGATTAATTCCCACACAAGATTCCAATTGAAAAGACGGAACGCCGGCCCCAAGGAAAAAGCCAGGAGTTTCTCAGCTCAGCGTCTCAACTAAGGTCTGGAGCCATGCTCGAGCCCGCGTGCTTTGTTATAATTAGCGCAACTCAATGGCGCTATCGTCTAGGGGTTAGGACGGAAGATTCTCAATCTTCAAACCCGGGTTCGATTCCCGGTAGCGCTACCAAATCTTCTTAAGCTGTTCATTCCCAAGCGCATCGGGCGAAAGGTTGGCGCCGTTTCGACACGGCGGCCCCAAGTAGTAACAATCCGAAGAATTGTCTGCTTTACGCGACGGCTTCCTTCCTGGGCACCGAGGCTGCTGGTTTCGCAGCCCCTTTTCCCAGAAATTGGGTCAACTCACGATTCACTTCGTCCGCATGGGTCCAAGTGATGCTGTGTGGCCCATCCTTCACGACGACTAGACGAGCTCCTTTGACTAATTTAGCGGTCCGATTTCCTGAAGCGTCGATCGGCAGAATCCGATCTGCATCGCCATGAATCACGAGGGTCGGTACTTCGATGCGTTTGAGGTCCTCGCGAAAATCTTCATGCCATGCCGGAACACACGCAAGACTCGCCGTGGCAGAAGCGCCTGCAGCAACATTCCAACTGGCCTGCACGGCCTGTTCGCTGACACGCCTACCCAACAAGAGGTCCGTGTTGTAAAAATTTTTGAAAAACTCGGTGAAGAACGCGTAACGATCTGCCGCGACGGCTTTCTGAATTCCCTCGAAGACACTGCCGTCCACGCCCTCTGGGTTGTCCGGCGTTTTCAGCAGGAATGGCGGAACTGACGAGACAAACACCGCCCTGCTCACGCCCTTCGATCCGTACTTTCCCAGGTAACGAGCCACTTCGCCTCCACCCATCGAGAAACCGACCAGCGCGAAGTCACGTAGTTTGAGGTGGGTCACCAGCTTATGCAAATCCTCGGCGAAGGTGTCGTAGTTATAGCCCGTGGTTGGCTGGCTAGACTTGCCGAACCCTCTGCGGTCATAGGTAATGACCCGGTGGCCGGCAGCTAGTAGAACGGGGATCTGCTTTTCCCAGGAAGCGCCGCTCAGTGGATATCCGTGGATGAGGACAACAACCTCACCCGAGCCATGATCTTCGTAGTAGAGTTCGATGTCCGTGGAATTTTCTTTACCAACATTAACGAATGGCATTGAGATTCTCCTTTCTCTTGTCTGTTAGGTGATTGGGGGGGTTGACTGTTATCGCGGCGTTTTCCAATTGTAAACCCGCAGGCAATTCAGCCATCAACGGATTCGACTAACGTGGCACGGCCACAACTCGTCTGTTGGTATTGGGTTCAGGAAGCCAGCTCAGCAATTCCTGTCAACTCCGTGCATTCTTCCTCGCTCAATTGCAGCGACCCCGCCTTCACATTCTCCTCAAGATGCGCGATTGAAGAAGTGCCGGGAATAGGCAGCATAACCGGAGACCGCTTCAGCAGCCACGCCAATGCGACGTGCATCGGTTTCACTTGGTGGGCCTTGGCAATCCTTTCCAGCAGCTTGCCGGCCACGGTCCCTGCTCCCAGCGGAAACCACGGGATGAACGCCATGCCGTTGCGCTCGCAATAATCCACCACGTTGTCCCATTCGCGATCGGCAAAGCTGTACCGGTTCTGGACCGATACGATCGGTACGATTTTCCGGGCACGCTCGATGTGTTCCACCGTGACATTGGACAGCCCAATCAGGCGGATTTTTCCTTCTGCTTGCAAGTTAGCCAGAGTTTCAATCGACGCGTCGAGGGGTATCATCGGATCGGGCACGTGTAACTGGTAGACCTCGATCCGATCGAGGCGCAGCCTGGCCAGGCTGCCTTCGACCGCCTGACGCAAGTGCGCAGGGCTGGCATCGTGGGTCCACTGGTTCGGGCCCGGACGATTCCATCCACCCTTGGTCGCGATGACAAGATCCTTCGGATAAGGTGCTAGCGCTTCTGCGATCAACTCTTCGCTCACCTTGGGACCGTACGAATCAGCGGTGTCAATGAAGTTGACGCCCAGTTCAACGGCGCGTCGAAGAACAGCAATTGCCGCTGCGGGGTCCTTCGGTGGTCCCCAGATTCCATCGCCAGTAATACGCATGGCTCCAAAACCGAGGCGATTGACATCGAGTTCACCGCCGAGTGAGACGGTTCCACTGGAAGCGGCCGTCAAGCTTATTGGATTTTCCTTTCTCTCGTTCATCATCATTCTCCAAAGAATTCTCTTTATCAGATGCCCGCCTGCTGCATTCGGCGTCACTCTTTCAACCAGCCTGCATCCCAATGCCTAAGAACTCCGCTCAGCAAATCGGCGAGCTCCCAGTGGTACGTGATTGCATGCAAATCTCCAGACCTCGCTCTTGCAGCTGATACGTCGTTTCCAGGGTTTTGCGGCCTCAGCCGAAGAACGGCTATGCATTGTGTCATCAGGCGGATATGGCGCCGTCATTTGGACGGGCGGATGCTTCGCTTACGCATCGGAACGCTGTGGATAAGTGAAATCGTGAGGCGATATGCTGACGCCAGGCTCGACGATGTGTCGGCAGAATGACTCTCTATCCTCGATGATCGGGGCAAAGCCGCTGAGACCCTAAGTGAGCCGAGGGGATGGCTTTTGCGTGTGCGATAATACTATATTTTATTATGTGGTAATATATACTACATTATAATTATTATTATTCTACAATAATGATTGGTCGCGAAATGCGCGAAACTCCGATGCTTTCAGTCGTCTGAAATCGGGGAGACAACTGAACACAGGATCTGATCGCCGTTGTGCCCCAGACGAGGATCCTTTCTCCAAAAGGAACAACCTGATCGCTGTCGTGGCGGAAGGTAAGCGTTGGCACGAGCGATTGCGGAATAGTTGCAAGATCTTGCAGCTGTTGACTCCGCAAATGATTAATTAATTTGATAAGCCCATTTCCGCTTGGACTTGGTGATGGGCTGATGTAGAATTCAGCGCGTTTCATACTCCAGATTTCGGCGCTCATAACAAGTCGAGAGCCGATTTTCAGCGACGAAATGAGATCTGGACTGTACGACTCATTTCCGGCTTTGTTTTGGAGTGTGAAGAGCTTGCAGACTTTTCGGCAGCGGAGGAGGACGCAGTGGACCGACTGATGCGGTCGGAGCCTCAGATCGATCCACGGCTTCCGACTTCTGTTTCAACTGAACCTAGTTCTGTAGTTCAAAAAAACGGAGGAGATCTGATGAAAAAGTTGTTCGTAAATACCCTACTCTGCTCAGTTGTGCTGGCGGTTGCCAGCGTCGCAGCCTTTGCCACGCAGGACGGTGTGATCACGACCGGTGCAGGTAACGCGCCGAGAGCAACCGTGTTCATGAAGTCGCCGACCAATGTCGGAGGTCATGCGTATCACGCACCCAAACTCAAAACGATCTACAACAACTTGGGAACCGGCACCAGCGTCTACAATTGCTGCGTCGGATGGAACGTTACCGGCAGCACCTCACTCGTCGGCCAGCAAACCTGGACGGCGACGGCTTTTACGCCCAAGGCTGCGGTAACTCTAACTGAGATCCAAATTGCAATCGAGTATGTGGCTGGCACAAACGGTGCGACTGTGACCCTGAACACAGACGCTAAGGGTGTGCCCTCGACTAAGGTTCTGCATACCTGGAAATTTAGCAACCTTCACGCCGCGGGCTCCTGCTGCGAACTCTCAACCGGCCACGCCAAGAAGGGGATCAAGCTGGCAAAAAAGCAATACTGGATCGTTGCCATGTGCCCGTCAGACACGTGGGACGCGTGGAATCTCAACAGCACTGGCGTTCTCGGTACATTCGCGCAACAGAACAATGGTGGTACTTGGAGCGTCTTTACCAACGCTGACGTTGGCGCCATGGGTCTGTTCGGGAAGTAGCGAGTTGTTTTTTCGAAGTCTCAGCTGTTCTCGGGCTTTGGCTTCGGTTTAGTAGTTAGTTCATGACCAACAACCGTTGGCGCCTGATGCTGGGCGCCAACGGCTCTTCATCTTCTACCCGCCCTCTCAAGGACTCAACAGGATCAGTTCGGTCGAATCGCGCACCTGACAGCAACACCAAACCAATTTCCATTTTCTGATATTTTGGTCGCGTGGACCTGACCGCTATTTGCAGGGTGAACCGTTGATCCGATTTGCCCACAGAAAAGAGACTATTGTGGCGTGCCTGCTTTTCGCCGCCACTCTTGCCGTTTACAGCTCGGCTAATTTCCATCCCTTTGTTAGCTATGACGATGATGCCTATGTCTCCAACAACCTTCACGTGCGAGAGGGAATGAAATGGAAGACCTTCACTTGGGCCTTAACCGCGACCGAGGCAGACAACTGGCACCCACTCACTTGGATTTCCCACGCCTTGGATTGTCAGCTCTACGGACTGAATCCCACTGGACCTCACTTCACGAATGTTCTGCTGCATGGGTTGAACGTCGTACTTCTGTTCCTCTTACTGGCGCAATTCACCGGCGCGGCAGGGCGCAGTCTGTTGGTCGCTGCTTTATTCGCGTTCCATCCTATTAATGTGGAGTCGGTGGCCTGGGTAGCGGAACGCAAGAACGTGTTGAGCACGGTGTTTTTCCTGCTCGCTCTGATCGCATACGGATGGTTCGCGCGGACCCCCAACCTCAAACGCTACCTTCTTGTAGCTGCACTATTCGTCTTGGGCCTTGCGGCGAAGCCCATGGTGATCACGCTCCCTTTTGTGTTTCTGTTACTCGATGTCTGGCCGCTGCAACGAGTCCAGGGATGGGGCGTCTTGTCGTCGCCTCCGGAAGTTCGCAAGAAAGGCAAGCATCGATTGCAAGAGTTCGACAGTAAGAAATCCGGTCCCAGGTTCGCCGTATCCCAGGCGCCTTTCTCGCGGCTAGTCCTGGAAAAGCTGCCTCTCCTGGTGTTTTGCGCCGGAAGCGCGCTGATCACCATGATTGCCCAGCAAGCCACCGGGATCAGGACTCTGCAGAGGTTCCCATGGGACCTGCGCCTGGAAAACGCAGCCTATGCCTACGCGATGTACATCTGGAAAGCGTTCTGGCCGGCCCACCTTGCGGCATTTTATCCTCATCCCGGCAACACTCTACCTGGGTGGCAAATTGGACTCGCAACTTTATTTTTGCTCGGAGTAAGTCTCCTGGTGTGGAAGCAGCGCATGGCCCGCAAGTATCTGGTCACGGGCTGGCTCTGGTATCTGGCCACACTGGTGCCGGTGATTGGAATCGTGCAAGTGGGCGATCAGGCGATGGCTGACCGATATGCTTATATTCCGCTGATCGGTATTTTCATCGTGCTGGTTTGGGGTAGCTCAGATTGGGCTGACAGTCTACAACTTTCTATCCGGTGGCGCGCGGCGGTCGCAGTCACCGTCCTGGCCATCTTGTCATTTCTGACCTGGCGTCAGATCGGATATTGGCGCAGCGATTACGATCTGTGGTCTCATGCGTTGCAGGTCACAACAGAAAATGCCATGGCCGAAGAAAATCTGAGTAAGGCTCTGGCAGCACTTGGCCGACCGGCTGAAGCATTGCCTGGTCTCGAGAAGGCCTCTCAGTCCAACCCCACCGACCCGACGAGACATGTAAACCTTGGCAGTCAACTCGTGGCCGTAGGACGACTGGAAGATGCAATCGTGGAATATCAGAAAGCCATTCAGGTGGCTTCGAATATCAAAGTGTATCCGGGCTGGAAGGACGTAGCAGTGCGGACAACCACGGCCCGCTCCTACGAAAGCCTGGCCACGATCTACGACGAACTTGGGGATTACTCGAAGGTTCGCGAGAGCTACCGGCAAGCGTTGAAAACAGATCCAGGGGACGCTGCTGGAATGATAAAACGCATGTCAGAGTCCGCGGAGGAGGAGCCGTCCAGTTCAAATTATCTGCAACTCGGGCTGCTGCTCGAGGAGGCCGGGGAAGTGCCGGAAGCCCGCGCAGCCTACCAGCAAGCGCTCAAGCTCGATCCCACCGTTGAGGAAAAGCAGTTCCTGACCAGCCTGGGCCAGGACCACAACTAGTTTTCGCTCACGCTCGTTTGGATTCTGGGGTGGGAGACGGGAATCGAACCCGCAACGTCCGGAGCCACAGTCCGGTGCTCTGCCAGTTGAGCTACTCCCACCGCGTCTAGCGATTATAACAAGGGGGGAAGAGAACTGTGTTGGAGTCGAGCGGCTATATACGGGCGCTTCATTGGGGCGGATAGTCGAGCGGCTGTCGCCACGCGATTCTAACCGCGGCCTACGCCGACGTATTCGAATCCCATGGCGCGGAGGCGGACCGAGTCGAGCAGGTTTTTGGTGTCCACGATAAGCGGACGGCGGAGCGTCTGTTTGATGCGGTTGAAATCGAGGCCGCGAAATTCCGGCCAACCGGTGCCAACGACCAGGGCATCGACGCCCTCAGCGGCGGCATACGGACTTTCGCAGTAGAACACGCTTCCGTTCAACTCGATGCGTGCATCGGGGAGGGCGACCGGATCGTAGGCTCGCACGCGTGCGCCCTGGGCAATCAGATTCTTGGCCAGCCGCATGGAAGACGACCCGGCAACGGAATTGGTGTTCGGCTTGAAAGCCAGGCCTAAGATTCCGACGTCCTTGTTCTGCACCGACTGCACGCACTTCGAAATCTTTTCGATCACCTGATCGGCCAAGCCGTGATTCACTTCGCGGGCGGCGCTCAGGATCTTGAGTGCAACGCCGTTGCGTTGGGCTAGCTCCACAAGTGAATCCATATCGGATTCCGCGAACAAGCCCCCCATGCCAGCTCCGGGCTGCAGGCAACGCGGTGCGATTTTCTTGTCCAGACCTAAAGCAAGCGAAAGGCTAACCGCATCCGCGTTTACGCGTTCACAGAGGCTCGCCAATTCATTGATGAAGGAAATCTTGGTGGCAACAAAAGCAGTCGCGGACTCGCGCACCAGTTCAGCCGTTTCGTGATTGGTCACAATCACTGGAACGCCCCGCATTACCAGCGAATGGAAGATCTGTTTGAGCGCTAGTACGGCGTCGTTCGAAGAAGTTCCGAGAATGATGCGATCCGGCCAATTGAAATCCTCAATCGCGCAGCCCGAAGTAAAGAACATAGGCTGGGAAACGATCGTGGCTCGCAAGCCCGCCTCGCTAATGCTCTTCTCAATAGCGGTTGCTGTGCCGACCGCCACCGGAGTCACAATAGAAAGGATCGGCGGCTTGGGAGCTGCACGCGTAATGCGAATGGCAAGATCGGAGAGATGTTGCGGGCTGTCCTCGGCCAGAAAGATGACCTGCGCCCTGCGGGCGAAAGATTCGATGTCTGTCGAATACGCCAGCCGTCCCGAACGTACGTTACGCTTGATGACTTCGGTAAGGTTTTTTTCGTGGAAGGGAACGTTGCCCTGGGCCATTGCGACCATTTGCGAGCTATCCGGATGGCAACAGCTGACTGGGGTGCCAAAGTCGGCGAGACAGGCGGAAACGACCGTCCCCATATACCCTGCTCCGTAGACCCCAATCTGCATGAAACCTCCAGAAACCCGCTGTGAAATCGCTGGGGGAGGGTGCCTGATCTGGCTTACGCAGCGAGTCCCACTTCTGGTTTACGCCCGCATGGTGTACTTAGCAATGCACGGGAGGGATTTGTACTTGGGGACATGGACTACTGGGGGAAGCGGGAATTTGGACAATCGGAAGGTCCTGGGTGAGCGCGCACAACACTTGACTTTCTAACGCTTAAGCAGGCTGCGGCCCAACCGGATTCCAGCCAGGTCTACCCAGCAACTCTGTTCATCCTCGCGAACGAAAGTCAGCTCGCTTATCGGGACACACCGGTTGCCGACGAACTGCTCCCAACGGTCGCGCGCAAAGATGTGGGCCTGTTGCGCCAATTCCTCGGTGCTGAGTTTGACAATTGTAAGGTGGGGCATGTACGGCCACTCCTCTTCCGCAGCTAGAGCATGGGTGTTCAATCGCTCATGCAGGTCGCGCATGCGGTAGCCCGCGTGCGCTACCCGTATAAACACCGTTGGAGTGACGGGGACAAAGGTTTCCACTTCACCGAGGGTCACCTCGAAAGGCTCGGCTTGACCGCAGATATCCTCGACCGTCTCCAGGGCCGAAAGCTCACTTCCACGCAATCGCCGAGGTGGGAGGATCGTTAAATGGGCGGGTAGATGGGGTAGATCGGGATGCAGTTCCCGCCGGAGATTCTCGACAAACTCCCCGACAGCATTCCTCACGTAAGCTACTAGGGCGTAGCGGGGGTTTAGCATGTCAACTCGAAATTATACCTCCGGAAGCGCGGGGCGCGGGTTACAACAAGGTGAACATGCAAGCGCGCTTCCACCTGCCGTCATCAAAGGTTGTGATTCTTTGGGGGCGGCGAGCGAGTATTCTTCTCCGCGTTATGCGCATGCTTAGTTTTTCTCCTGGTCTCAGTAGGCTGCTTTGGATGGTACTGGCTTGTCTCGCAGCTCGAAGCCGGAAGAGCTGTCGCTCAAACTGCAGCCCCAGCGACGAAACCCGCAATCCGCCGCATTCTGCCTCTCACCCGATTCTATGACACTCCCAATCCCTTGCCTGCGGGCAAACCTGGTGAACTGATCCGCTCCGAGTCCTTCAAAGATTACGCTCTGCCTCCGGCCGTGTCGGCGGTTCGCATTCTTTACCATTCGCGTTCCGCGACTGGCGAGAATGTGGCCGCTTCGGGTGTAGTTTTGTTTCCGGAGGACGAAACGCCTCCCGCTGGCGGATGGCCGGTTATCGCCTGGGCGCACGGATCCAAAGCTGTCGCCCGCCCGTGTGCACCGTCCCTGATGAGGGACCTGTATTACGGCTCGTTCCTATCCATGTACGTCGAACTGGGCTATGCCGTGGTTGCAACCGACTACACCGGATTGGGAACAAATTTCAGGAATGCATTTTCGGACATGCAGTCTAACGCCACCGACATGCTCAACTCGCTCCCGGCCGCACACGCCGCAGGCCCACAGCTTGGCCGCAAGTGGGTTGCACTGGGAATTGCCGAAGGCAGTATGGCCGCCGCAGCACTGGCAGAGTCGGAGAATGAGATTCGCGATGCCAATTACCTTGGAGGCATCGCCATTTCGGGCATCGCTGAAGCGAAAGATCTCTACGAACGTCTGGCGCAAAGGCCTTCGCGTCGCACGCTCGCATTCCTGGCCTATGGAATCAGAACTGTTTATCCGCAATTCCAACCGGGCGAGATAATGGTGAAAGCCAATTGGCAGGAGAATAAATACGTCAAGCAGTTCTTCGCCAGAAACACGCTTGGCGAGAAGCCTGCGTACGGGCAACTGCTGGTAATTAGCGGCGAAACCGACCCGGCATTGCCCACAACTACGGCTCAAGTCATCGCTCGCATGTGCAAACAGGGCGACCGGATTCAATTCGAAAAATATCCCAATCCCGAGCCCGACCTCTTGGCCGGAAACTCCGTGATGGCTCAGATTACGTGGATACGGGCAAGGTTCGCCGGCGGAATCGCGCCTGTGAACTGTCACTGAAGCGCCATCTGTGGCTCGCGACGGCCGACGGCTGTCCGGCTTGCAGCCCCCGGGTTGTGATGCTGCCATGTATCACATGCGAAAAGCCTCGGTTCGAGATCTCCGCTATGCTTTCAAGAAGATCGAACGCCTTTTGCATCAGGGCGAAGAGATCCGAATTACCAAGCGCCGTCGCGTGATCGCTCGCCTGGTACCCGAAAGCGCACAATCGGCAGCCGAGACGCCCGATTTTCTGGGACGGCTGCGCACCATCTACGGCGACAAGTCGCTGGCCGTCAGCGGCGCCGAACTGGTTTCCGAAGATCGGAACCGCTATTGAAGATCTACGCCGACACCAGCTTTCTCGTTTCCCTGTACAGTCCGGGCTCCAACTCCGTTGACGCTGCACGCACCATGCAGGCTTCCGGCAGAGACCGTTTTGTCAGCGTCTTTGGGGAACTCGAAGTGGTCAATGCCATGGGCTTGCGGCTGTTTCGGAAGGAAGTCTCGGCAATCCAGGCGCAGTCGTCGTTGGACGAGTTTGAGAAGGACTTGCGCGCGGGGGTCTTCCAACTCAGACCGTTGCCCGAGCAGGTTTTTGAACGCGCACGCCAGCTATCGCGGCAAACGACTCCCAAGCTCGGCACCCGCACGGCAGATCTCTTGCACGTAGCAACAGCGCTCGAGCTGTCTGCCGACTATCTCTACACCTTCGACCAGCAGCAGCGGAAGCTCGCCAAGACTGTCGGGCTCAAGCTGAACTAGGAGGCTCGAACGGAGCAGGACTAAAAGATATCCTCGAATATTCCTCGGAGCGTTCTTGGTCTATAAAACATTGCCAACGTGGGGTAATATGGACTTGCTTTTACATGGAGACCCTCGGATCTAACCCGGTTGAGGCTGGGCGGGAATTGCCTCCGACTTTGCGTACTCGCCGCCGGCGGGTGCGACAGAAGGTACATTCTCCCGCTTACGTCAGCCTCAATGGAAACTCGAATGGCCAAGTCCTCGATCTGAGTGAGATCGTCGACATCAGCGAAGAAGGCATGGCTATTCAAACTTCGTTCCCGCTACAGATTCAGCGGAACGTGGATCTGTGTCTCGATCTGACGGCCACAAGGACCCGCATTCAGACGCCCGGGGAAGTTGTCTGGTGTGACGGGTCGGGACGGGTCGGAATTAGTTTTCCGCGGATGCCGGACGACTCCCTTCGCCAACTCAAAGAATGGCTGTTCGTAAATGTGATGCTGGCTTGTGTCAATTACCGCGCCGACCTCTTGTCCCGCGAACAACTTTCGGGCGATGCTGTGTTCGCCGCTCAGTGGTCCCAGGTTGCGCCGCCAGCCGCCCTTGAGAAACCGGCGGAGAACAGTGCGCTGGTCAACTGGATGCGGCATGAAGTCGAACCCACGGCTCCCGCCGACTACACTTCGATCCTTACCGCCCTGGCTGCGGTCAAGCGTGAGGTAGATTCACTCGGACCAGATCTCGATCAAGCTTTGCAACTACTCGCCCAAAGAGCGCAGACTTTTACCCGCGCCAGCGGAGCGGCGATCGCTCTGACGGAAGGATCGAGCATGATTTGCCGCGCCAGCGCGGGAGAGGATGCTCCCGGAGTGGGGGCGCGATTCAGCGTTGGCTCAGGTTTTTCAGGTGAGTGCGTGCGCACTGGCCAGTTGCTGCGCTGTGATGACTCCGAAGCCGATCCCTTGGTCGATCGCGAGAGCTGCCGTGGGCTGGGCATTCGTGCCATGATCGCTGTGCCGGTTCGCTGGGAAGATGCGGTTATCGGACTGTTGGAAGTGTTCTCCCCTGAAGCCTACGCCTTCAGCATCAACGATCCCGTCGTGCTCAAGCGCCTGGCCGGAATTGTTTCTACTGCTGTCTATCGTGCAGGCGCGACCGGGCAGGTCTCCGCGCATGGCTCTTCTGAGTATGGGGCCCGGCACGCCGCATCTGCACCGTCGTCAATGGCTAGCATCGACGACGAATTTCCCGTCGAAACCGTGGCAGGCTTAGCGTTTTCGGGTTTTTCGCGCGGACGAAAGACTCTTTTGGCCGCCGCTGCCATAACGGTGATATTCGCTGGATCGTGGCTGATTTCACCGCGCGACTTCACTCGGAGCGCTGGTGCTGCCGTAACTCCGTTGCCGGTGAAGATTCCGGCCAAGCCGCCGTCTGCGTCCGTACCTGCGACCGGCACCCTTGAGAGCATCCGAAAGTTCGCCGAGCAGGGGGATGCCGCAGCACAGTTCTCTATAGGCGCCCGCTACGCGACCGGTGAGGACGTTCCTCAGGATTACGCCGAAGCGGTTCGCTGGTTCTCCATGGCGGCAGAACAGGGGCACGTCGTCTCTCAGGCGACCCTGGGCGCCTACTACTGGGCGGGACGCGGTGTGGCTCAAGATCTGGTCAAGGCTTACCTCTGGTCGGTCTTAGCCAAGGCGGCTGGAGACGAAGCCAGTAAATACCGCGTCTCCGTTCTCGCTTCGCGCATGAGCCACGCCCAGATCGCGGCGGCCCAGCAACAGGCAAATGACTGGATCAAGGAGCACGAGTCGCTCACTCAGAACACTGCTGCTCCGCGGTGACATCCGCCGGAATTCCGGGCTGGACGCGGTTTTCCTCCCCTTTTTCATCACTGAACGGTTGTAGTAATCGCGTCATTAAAGTAGACTTCGAGCGCGTTGTTACGCGGCGATTTTAGCTTTCAAAAAGGGGATCCTATGTTGACGAAGAAACTGTTTTTTGCCGTTTTGGTTTTTATGCTTGCTATCTCCAGCTTTTCGCTGGCGCAGACGCTGAAAAACCTTACGAACCAGCCGCCCGACGGAGCCGGAATAGGCTTGCAGTTGACTGACGGTACTGTGATCTTTCAAGGTAACAACCAGACGGACTGGTGGAAGCTGACCCCCGATAATTTCGGAAGCTACGTCAACGGAACCTGGTCGCAAATCGCCAGCCTGCCCTCAGGATACTCGCCCCTCTACTTCTCTTCCGCGGTGCTTGCCGATGGCCGAGCCGTAATTGTGGGCGGCGAATATAACTTCCTTCAGTTCGTGCTGACAAATCTGGCTGCTATCTACGATCCTAAGGCAGACACGTGGACCTCGCTGGGTCACCCCAAGGGTTGGTCCTACCTTGGAGAATCCCCAGCTGCTGTGCTGCCCGACGGCAAGTTCCTGGTGGGCAGAAAACTGGACAAGACTGCGGCGGTTTTGGATCCCGCTACTCTCACGTGGACAATCGTCGGCACTGCGGGGAAGAGCGACTTCAACGCCGAAGAAGGCTGGACGCTCATGCCCGACGGCTCAATCCTAACCTATGACGTTAAGAACGCTCCACACTCGGAAAAATATGTATCTTCGATGGCAAAGTGGTTCACGGCGGGCAGCACGATTGTGGATTTGCACTCTCCTCACTCGGGAGGCTGTATTCCCTATCCCGGAGGCTGTTACCCGGCTCCGGGCGAAGTAGGTCCTGGGATACTTCGCACCGACGGTACAGTTTTCGCCACTGGCTCAGGTTCGAACGGCGGCAGCGGAGCCGGACATACGGCTATCTATCATCCCGGTAAAAAAACCACCGACCCTGGCAAGTGGACGGTCGGCCCCGACTTCCCGAACGGTGATAACGCTGGCGATTCGTTTGCTGCTTTGCTGCCCAATGGGCGTCCGCTGGTGCTGGGTAACTCTGGAATCCTTTATGAGTTCGATGGCAAGAAACTGATTCCCGGACCAACTCCGGGCTTCGGCGCCAGTCTGATGGTGCTGCCCACCGGCCAAGTGATTGTCGGCGGGAGTCAGGTTTACACTTCGTCCGGGACGTATAAAGCCGCATGGGCTCCGACGATCACGACCTTCCCGAGCTCGGTTACGCGTGGGTCCACTTACAAAATCTCGGGCACGCAATTCAATGGCCTGTCGCAAGCTGCTTCGTTTGGCGACGAGGACCAGACGGCGACGAATTACCCCTTGGTGCGAATCACGAATCAGGCGACGAAGCATGTTTTTTACGCCAAGACCCACGACCACAGCACCATGGCGGTTGCCACTGGCAAGGCCACGGTTTCAACAAACTTCGATGTGCCGGTAAAGATGGAGACCGGAGCAAGTACGCTCGTAGTAGTTGCGAATGGAATACCTTCCAAGTCGGTGAGCATCACGGTCAACTAGCTGATGAGCTGGGCTGGTCAGTCGGACTAATCCATGTGGTTGTGGGCCTGGCGTTCGACTGACCAGATATTTTCCGGCTTTTGTTCGAATGGGTAAACGTGCACCATCCAGCCGAAGATCTGGGGCATGAACTTACCTCCGGCCGCATCACAAGCTTCTTTGGTTGTAATCGAGCCGGCCAAGCCAAATTGCGGATTCGGTCCGCCTAGTTCTCTTCTCTTATCATCCGGAGGCAGGCACAGGTTTACGTGCGCATGCCACTGCGCGATGCTGAGCGGAATGCGGGAGTCTAGTTCTTCTTCTCCGGTAATTTTGGGCGCAGTGTACATCACGCCGATGAGCTTATAGCCGGCGCCTTGTTTTTGGTAAAGCAGCGAAGTGGGATGCTCTGGGTTGAAGCCCCGACTCGCTTCGAAGCCATACCAGTAGTTGGTGAAGTGGTATTGCTTCTGTGGCCGGTTCGGCATGAAAATCTTATAACCATCGGCCAGAGCAACTTTGTAGTCCACGTATTTCTCTGCGACTTTGAGGGCAGCTGCGACTACCTGGTCCGCCTTTTTCTGATCGCCTGGCTTGATATCGCGCAGCGTGGTCATTTTCATGTGCGGGCCCATATCCATGTGATGGCCTTCCATCGATTGCATGGCATGCGCACTGCCATCGTTGCCCATCCCGGGCATGTCGTGCATTTGAGAAGCGCTCATGTTGGACATGTCGTTCTTGGGATCCTGTTGTTGGCCCCAAAGCGGAGACTGGGCAAATACTACGAGCGCGACAGCAGTCAGAATTAGTTTGGTCATACGAATCCCCACACTGTATTAACCCTGAATCAGACGGATGGTTTCTGCAATAAACGAGGGGTTACCGCTGGTTACGGGAGTAATTCTGAAGAAAACACTCTCAGGAAGTGAGCGCCTGCGGCGTGGCTTCTGACAATCCCACCGCGAGTACGGCCCGATCTGCGGCCTCACTTCCGGAACGGACGCAATCGGGCACTCCGATTCCACGGTATCCGTTGCCGGCCAATGCAAGGCCTGAGAGCTGCTGCAGCAGGTTTTCTATGCGTTGCAACCGCTCCAAATGGCCGACGCCATATTGAGCCATTGCGTCTTGCCAACGGCACACGCGGCTAAAGAGTGGATCAGCCGTGAGACCGATGATTTGCTGAAGCTCTTCGCGAACCATGCGGACGACTTCTTCATCGGAGGCCTGGAGAGCCTGCTCGTTACGCGCGCCGCCAATGAAACAGCGGAGCAGGGCGCGGTCCTCCGGAGCCCGGTGGGGAAACTTATTGTGGACAAAAGTGGTGGCCAGCATGCGTTTGCCTTCACTCCGCGGAATCAGAAAACCGAAGCCGGGAGGAAGACCGGCGCGCACGCCCTGATCGTATCCAAGGTTTACAGTGATGGACGAAGTGTACTGTATGCCTTGTAGTTCGGACGCGAGACTTTCGCTGACCGTGCTTAGTAATTTCGCGGCCGTTTGTGCCGGCGTGGCTACGACCACGGCGTCGAAGTGATGGGAGGCGTCGTCTGTGGACACGACCCAGCCGCGCGGCTGTTGTTGAATCGACTGCACTCGACTGTTGCATTGAAGTGCGGACGCAGGGAGTCGGGAGAGTACCACGTCCACCAACTGCTGCATGCCATCTTTCGGAGAAGTGAAGAGCGGCCTGGCTGGAGTTTTCGAAGCCAGGGCCATCTTCTTGCGCGCCGCCAGCATGGCGCGGCCCAGGCTGCCATGTGTGGCTTCCATTTCGGCAAACCGTGGCAGCACGGCGCGTACGCTGAGTTGTGCAGCCTCGCCGCCATACACGCCGGACAGCAATGGGTCGGCTAGCCGGTCCACCATTTCTGAGCCGTAGTGACGCTCGACAAATGAGGCAACGGTTTCGTCAGTGTCGGTCTTTTGTGGAGAGTGAAACCACTCGCGCGCCATCCGCAATTTTGTGCGGACTGAAAACAGAGAGGACAATACAGTTGGCGTAATCTTTGTTGGGACCATGAACATCAGGCCATCGGGGATCAAGGCCAACCTGCCCCTTACCAAAATATAAGTCTTGCGATCTGCATCATTGGAACCGATGAGTTGATCGCCAAGGCCAACTTCGCGGCACAAGTCGCTGGCCCAAGGCTTTTCGGTGAGAAACGAATCAGGGCCGCCTTCGACCAAACAGCCATCCACGCGATCGGTGACCAGCACTCCGCCGAGACGAGGGCTGGATTCGAATAGAACGTATTCGAGCGAAGCGCCAGCGATCCGGTGCTTCTCAAGCGCGAAGGCAGCGGACAATCCCGAGATACCTCCGCCGACGATGGCGATACGTTTCATTTAGCGGCGGGAAGCAGCTGCAACCAGACGCGATCTAGTGATGTCGGCGAGGGCGGCTGCCAACAAGGCCGAATCATTCAGCGACTCGGCGCGCGACAGACGCATGCCTTGCAGCTCAGCAAATTGCTTGAAGCCGATGTCGATATCGTAGAGCACTTCGACGTGGTCACAGAGAAATCCTATGGGCTGAAGAAATACGCCACGATGTCCTTTTTCCTTGAGGCCCAAAATTGTATCTTCAACTCGCGGTCCCAGCCACGCTCCGCCGGACATGCCTTGGCTTTGAAATGCGAAGCTCCACTCTTTGGGATTCAGGGCGGCCTCGCGCGCGACCAGGCAGGCGGTTTCGTGCGCTTGATTCTGATATGGGTCGCCTTCCGTGATGGTGCGCTCGGGGACGCTGTGCGCGGTAAAAATAATTGGGACTTTCGGCGTTCCCATCTCGCGCCGGGCACGGTCCAATCCCATACGCAGCTTTTCGGCAAACGCTTTGATCAACAATGGATGATCGTGCCAGGAATGGACGAAATCGATGGTGAAGGGAGCTGCCTGGTTGCCGATAAGGGCGGATCGGTAAAGACCCACGCTGGTGCGTGAGTTCTGCGGCGCCAAGCAGATCGCGACAACATGTTCAATGCCGCCTGAGATCATGGCGCTCACGGCATCGGCGACGAACGGCTTCCAATTTCGCATGCCAACATAGACGGGCAATCCCAATTGGCGCGCCAGAAGTTCTCCTTGCTTCAGCGTAAGCTCGGTAAGAGGGGAACGGCCGATTAGACTGTAGCGGTGCTTTACTTCATCGACAACTGGCGGCGGCAGCGGCCGTCCACCGGTCACGCGAAGAAGGAAGTCCGGTACTTCCTCGACCGAGTCTGGGCTGCCGTGCGCCAACAGCAGGACTGCCATTTTGTCAGGAATCGCCAATTTTCTTCCTCATCCTGAGATAGGAATAGCCTTCGCCGAGTGCTGTTGCACAAATTCCGCCAGTGCTTTTACATTCTCGACCGGAGTCTCTGGCAAAATGCCGTGCCCCAGATTAAAGATATGTCCCGGACGCCCAGCCGCGCGCCGCAAAATATCTTCAGCCCTGGATTTCAGTTCTTTCCAATCCGCGAACAGCAGAACCGGATCGAGATTGCCTTGCACGGCACATTCGAAACCGAGGCATCGCCAGCCTTCATCGAGCGGAATGCGCCAGTCGAGACCAATCACTTCGGCTCCGGTTTCGCGCATCGAAGGCAGAAGTGTAGCGCTATCGGTACCAAAATAAATTATAGGCACTCCGGACTTCTGTAACGTCTTCACAAGTTCGGTTGTGCGCGGCAGCACGTAGCGGCGATAGTCTTCGACGCTGAGGCACCCGACCCAGCTATCGAAAATCTGGATGACGTCGGCGCCGGCATGGACTTGCTGAGCCGCATATTCGGAGACCACGGCGACCAACTTGCGCATCAACTCGTCCCACACGCCGGGGGACGAATACATCATTGTCTTGGCGTGAACGTAGTTGCGCGAGCCGCCGCCTTCGATCATGTAACTGGCAAGAGTAAAGGGTGCACCACAGAAGCCGATCACGGGCAAACGCTTTCCAAAATGCTTGCACACCAGGCTCACCGCTTCCGATACGTATCCCAGATCTGCCGCGCGGTCAGTGCGCAGACGAGCGATGTCTTCCTTTCGACGCAGAGGCTTTTCGATGAGGGGACCTTCACCGGCTGAGAAGTGAAATGGCAACCCCATGACTTCCAGCGGCAACAGCAGGTCAGCAAAGATGATCGCGGCATCGACACCCAGGGCTTCAGCGGCGGTAATGGTCACTTCAGCCGCAACTTCTGGATTCTTGCAGATCTCGATCAGCGAATATTTTTTCCGGACAGCGCGGTATTCCGGCATGTAACGGCCAGCTTGACGCATGAACCAGACCGGCGTGCGGTCCACCAGTTGCGCCTTGCAAGCCTTAACGAATCGGGATTCAGGGGCCGACATGAACTTTCTAATTTAGCATTTTCGAACCGCACCAGGTTTCGGCGGAACTGCGTGTTCGCTACTCTCTGCCCAGGTTTCCTGCAATTCTGAGGTTTGTTGCAATTGGAACACCCCAAAAAATCCCACACCTGCCCTTCCGAGTAGGGAGCACCAAAACAGATAACGTCTCTTTTGGCGCGAATCGGCCTATGATTCCTAAGAACATCAGTAGGAGGTACGGGATGGCAGCGAATCAGGTGGTTCTCTACTTCGACAAGCAGGAGGATGCTCTGCTTTTCACCTTGGCTGCCAGTTCGGTCATGTCGGCCGAAGGGCCGGTCCCCGGCAGTGAAGCAGTGGTCAAAGTCGCGGAGGAAATCTGCAAAGCCAGTCGAATTACGACTGAGGGCGTTCTAAGCAGCTAGTCCGACCAAGGCTGGGGGGTGCGATCCCAGCGGTGTTTCTTGAGGTTCTCGAGTACACCCGCATCCAGCGGCCCAGCATCACTCATAGCAATGTTTTGCCGGACGTGATCGGGCTTCCTCATCCCCACGATCGTAGTGCTCACCGTTGGGTTCGACAGGATAAACCGCAACGCCGCTTCCGGTAGACTCATGTTCTTGGGAAGCGTCGACCTTAGCTTGTCCACCTGCGCCAGGGTTTTCTGGAGATTGTCCGGGCTGAAATATTTGGAACGCCAATCGCTCTCGGGGAATTTCGTTTCCGCGGTCATTTTGCCGCCGAGACTGCCTTCATCGAGCGGGACTCTAGCGATGACGCCCACGTTTAACTCCCGGCACATAGGAAACAGCTTATCTTCCGGCGACTGATCGAAGATGTTGTAGATGACCTGAACGACGTCGACCAGACCGGTTCGCATAGCCTTAATGCCGTTCTCCGCCTGCCAGCGATTCAGACTCAGCCCGAAGAAGCGGATCGATCCATCATTCTTCAGCTTTTCCACGGCCTCGCGAAATTCCGATTCGCCGGTCCAGCTATCGTCCCAAACGTGAAATTGCAAGAGATCAATCGAATCAGTTCCCAGTTTCTCCCGAATCAAGTTGGCATATTTGAAAACATGTTTTGCAGGGAACACATCCCTGTATTTATCCTTCGGGGACGCCGGCCATTTCTCGTTGAGGGGCGGAATCTTGGAGGCAGCATACAAACGCTTGCTACGATTGGCGGCCAAAATCTTGCCCAGCAAAGCATCGCTTCGGCCCTCACCATAGGCCCACGCGGTATCAAAGAAATTGCAGCCGAGATCGACGGCTAACTGCAGCGCGTCAAGCGACTGGCGGTCGTCGGACCCGCTCCAGCCGCTCATGCCCCAGAGTCCATGCGCAATTTCGCTTACATCGAAACCGGTACGACCGAGTCTGCGATACTTCATCGGGCCTCCACAGAGGTTAAAAAATCCCGCTCCCGGGATTGACATTGCCGCGCTGAGCTTCTTAACATATATGTTCAGCCTTGAACTGTTCAACCGTCGTACGGTTCTCGGCGTTGTATACCTTAGTTTCCTTGCGACAAACCTCTTATGATCACAGTGAAAGAGCTAACCAAGAGATACGCTCGTAATACCGCCGTCGACCACATCTCGTTTGAGGTGGTGAAAGGCCAAATCGTAGGCTTTCTCGGGCCGAATGGGGCGGGGAAGACCACGACCATGCGCATGTTGACGGGTTTCTTGTCGCCTACGTCGGGTAATGCAACCGTAGCTGGCTACGATGTGCTGGAGCAGCCGATCGAGGTCAAGAAGCGCATCGGCTACCTCCCTGAAACCCCGCCGCTTTATCCAGAAATGGAGACTGGCGAATATCTGATCTTTGTCGGCCAACTCAAAGGGCTCTCGGGTGCGGAGCTGCGCCGGCGCGTCGATTATGTGTGCGATCGCTGCGCCGTGGCCGATGTAAAAAACAAACTGCTGGGTAAGCTTTCCAAGGGTTATCGCCAACGAGTGGGTCTGGCGCAGGCGATCATTCACAATCCCGATGTGCTGATTCTGGACGAGCCTACAGCCGGGCTCGATCCTAAGCAGATCAATGAGACCCGCGACCTCATCAAGAGCCTCGGCGGCGACCACACCATCATCCTCAGCACTCACATTCTGCCCGAGGTCGAGCAGACCTGTGAGCAGGTGCTCATCATCAACAAGGGCAAGCTGGTTGCGACGGATTCAGTACACAATCTGCAGAATCGCGCTCGCGGAGCCGAGTCGGTCCTGGTCGAAGTTAGCGGACGTAATGGCAGCCTCGATTTTGTGGCTGTGCAGCACCGGCTCGAACAGGTTGCCGGCGTAAGCAGAGTCTTGGCGAAGCAGGGCCAGGAGAACCGCAACAGCTTCGAGGTCGAGAGTCGAAAAGGCTTTGTCCGCGGCGACCTGGCACGCGCTGTGGTCGAATCCGGCTGGGACCTGAACGAGCTTCGTCCCACCGCCATGAGCCTTGAGGAAATCTTCTTGCAGCTCACCGGAGCGGAAACTGCTGCAAAAGAAGAAGCCGCAGTCAAGGGGGCACAGTAATGCGAAATGTTCTAGTTATCTGGCGCAAAGAGCTCCGCAGTTACTTCGCGTCTCCAATTGCGTATCTGCTGTTGACGATGTTCGCGCTGATCTTCGGCTACTTTTTTTGGAGTTCGTTGGGTGAATTCGTTTATGTCGGCATGGAATCACAGATGCGGGGCCAGATGATGCCCATGAATCTCAACGAAATGCTCATAAGGCCGCTGCTTTTCAATACCGGCGTAGTTGGGCTGTTCTTCATTCCCATGATTACCATGCGCCTGTTCGCGGAAGAGAAACGCAGCGGTACGATTGAGCTGCTTGCAACCTCGCCGATCCGCGACAGCGAAATAATCCTGGGGAAATGGCTAGCAGCGGTCAGTCTTTACGCGTGCATTTTGCTGGTCACGGCGGTGAACTTCGGGTTTCTTTTCCGGTACGGCAAGCCCGACTGGAAGCCGCTGCTCATCGGCTATCTCGGATTGTTGTTGCAGGCAGGGGCGCTGCTCGCCATTGGCACGTTTATCTCGACGCTGACCAAGAATCAGATTATTGCGGGTGCGGCGACTTTTGGCGTGTGTCTGCTCCTATGGATTGTGGGCTGGGTCGCTGGATTCGAAACCTCCACTTGGGCACAGGTACTCGCTTATATGTCGATCATCACGCACTTTGAATCGTTCGCCAAAGGCGTGCTCGATTCGAAGGATGCCATCTTTTATGTGACAGTGATTTTCCTGGGACTGTTTTTCACGGCCCGTTCCATGGAATCTCTCCGCTGGAGGTCATAGTTGAATATACAGTTGCTAAGAGCAAGACAGACGAAGTACGCGGCGTATGCGGTGGTCTACGTCCTGGTAGTCCTGACCGCGGTTGTGATCGTTAATTTTCTTGCCAATCGTTACGCGAAATCCTACGACGCCACTTCGAACAAGCGTTATAGCCTGTCGGAACAGACCGCGAAAATCGTCAAGGGATCGAAAGAGAACGCGACTATCATCTACTTCGATCAAGGCACGCGTTTCCAGCATGCGAAAGACCTGCTTGGCGAATATACGTCGCTTTCCCCCAAGCTCCACGTTGACTACATCGACCCGGACAAGAAGCCGCAGGAAGCTCGCGAAGCAGGCATAAAAAATTACGGAACCGCGATTGTGCAGGTCGGCGACAAAAAAGAAGAAGCTAAGAGTATGACCGAAGAAGGCATCACCGGCGCCCTTATCCGCGTCCTCAAGAACAAGACGCGCACAGTGTGCTTCGTAACCGGTAGCGGCGAACATCAGATCGAGGACTCGGACCGCAACGGTTATTCCAATTTCAAGGAACTGATCGGCAAAGACAACTACCAAGCCAAGTCGATCGACCTGCTCCAAAGGGCCGAGGTTCCAAACGATTGCACTGCCCTTGTAGTGGCTGGGCCGACGCGGGATTACCAGCAACCCGAAGTCGACGCCATCAAGAAATATGTCGAGGATGGTGGGCGTGCTCTGCTCATGCTGGATCCGCCACTCAAGCTCGGACGTTCAGAAATTGCGGACAACGATGCCCTCACGAACCTTCTGCAAACCTGGGGCGTGACATTGGATAAGAATTTGATTCTTGACTTGAATCCCATAGGCCAACTCGCAGGACTAGGTCCGCAGGTCGCCCTCGTTACCAACTATGATTCGCAACCAATTGTGAACGGCATGAAAGGCACAGCAACCGGCTTCCCGCTTTCGCGTTCGATCGAGATCAAGAACGGCGACAAGACCACCGTCCAAAAGCTCTTCGATTCCTCGACTAGCAGCCTGGCGACGAGCAATTTGAGTTCTCCCGCGGTTGATCCAAATGACTCAAAGAATAAGAAGGGACCGCTCACGATTGCCGCCGCCGGAACCTACAATACTGGCAAGCAGGATTCGCAGGGAAGGTTCGTGGTAGTCGGCAGTTCGTCGTGGGCTGCGAACTCGTTTATCAAATTCAATGGCAACAGCGATCTTGCGCTGAATACGGTCGACTGGCTGTCGTCTGACGAAGATCTTATCTCGATCCGTCCCAAACAAGAGGAAGACCGCCGCGTCACCATGACTCGCGCCCAGATGAACTGGGTCCGGATCACCAGCCAGTTTCTACTGCCGCTGGTTGTCGTTTTCGCCGGCGTGTCGGTGTGGTGGCGGAGGCGCTAGATGAAACTGAACGGTCTCATCGTCGCGGCCGTCATCTTAGCCGGGCTCACGGGAGCACTCTACTGGTCGAATCATCACAAACCTGCGGACACTACGGAAGCCTCCGCCGACGTGCCCCCAAAAATTCTCGCGGTGCAAGAAGCCGATATTTCCAAATTCGACCTGAAGAAAGATAGCTTAGAACAGGTTGGCGGCGAACGTGATAGCGCGGGCCAATGGCACATCACTGCTCCCACGTCTCTCCCCGCCGATCAAAGTGCAGTTTCCAGCTTGCTCGGTACGTTCTCATCCCTGGGTTCGGAACGTTTGGTCGAAGAGAAAGCCAGCAGCCTCACGCCCTACGGCCTGGATTCGCCCAAACTAGAAGTGGATTTGACCGAAAAGGACAAGAAGACTCACAAACTATTATTGGGCGATGCCACTCCCGCAGGCAACGGAATGTATGCCAAGCTCGACGGCGACTCGCGGGTCTTTACCATCCCCAGTTATAACAAGACCAGCATCGACAAGAGCGCCAACGACCTCCGGGACAAACGTCTGCTGACGGTCGATTCCAACAAGATCAGCCAGGTTGATCTGGTTGCGAAGAAGCAGGAAATAACCTTCGGCCGCAACAAGGACGAATGGCAAATCCTGAAGCCTAAGCCGCTGCGAGCGGACGGCACGCAAGTCGACGAACTCGTCCGCGCTCTCACCGATGCAAAGATGGAAGTCAATGCAACGGACGACCAAAAGAAGATTTCTACGGCCTTCGCCGCGGCGACCCCGCTCACGAGCGCAAAGGTAACCGCTGAGTCCGGAACTCAGGAACTGCAGGTCCGAAAGGATAAGAACGACTACTACGCCAGATCGAGCGCCGTAGAGGGCATATACAAAGTTCCGAGCACCCTGGGTCAGGCGCTGGACAAGAACTTCGAAGATTTCCGCAACAAGAAGTTGTTCGACCTCGGCTCCGACGATCCCAACAAGATCGAGATCCATGACGGAACGAAGACAGATTTCCTAACCAGGAGGGGAGAGGACTGGTGGTCGGGCAGCGCAAAGAAGATGGACCCCAGCACGGTACAGGATCTCGTCGACAAGATTCGCGAGCTCTCAGCCAGCAAGTTTGTCGATTCCGGATTCACCGCAGCTCTTATCGACCTCACCGTCACCTCAAACGAGGGCAAGCGGGTCGAGAAGGTGTCCATCTCCAAAGCCGGAGACAACTACATCGCGAAACGAGAAAACGATTCAGCCCTCTACCAAATCGATTCCAAGATGGTTGATGACCTGAAGAAATCGGCAGGCGACGTCAAGCCTGTCGCCGCCCCTGGAAAGTAGCTTCGCTGCAAGTGTTTCGGTAACCGACTGGTTCTCGTGTCCCGCAACAACAACCGCCTCGGGGAAGGGTTTCGCACATTCAGAACCTTACATGGCCGTGAAGTTTGCCATATCCAGGAATTCGTCGACCGTAACCGGCGACCCTGTTTGCCCGATATCGATCTGAACCTGGAAACCGACTGCGCTGCCCCATCCTCCCGGCAGGTGGCCTGCAGGATACTTCACGTTAACCGGGTATACGTCCCCATCCACGGTCAGAGTGTCGTAATACATGCAGGGCATGCCACTGCATCGGTTGGTGTCACCGTTGACACGGTGAACATCCCAACGCACCGAATGCCAGGTATTTGCCGTGAGCGAGCATCTCACGGCAGTATTGATCCAGTGTCCGTGGAGTTGATCGAAGACCTGCCAGAGGTGGTTAGCCTGATTGCACTGTGAGCCCCACATAAATTCGACCCGGGTGGAACTCGAGAAGTCGAACTGATCGAACTCGTATGATCCAGCCACCGAGGCCGCGCCTGTCGGGTAGACCCAGAGACTCATGCTGAACGATGTTGCACTGTCGTCCTTTCCGGCGATGTAGGTCCACAAGGCATTGCTATAGCTTGGCCCCGTGATCGATATTTCCATCGAGCGGCCATCCTTCGCTGGACTGGTATGGCCGACGGTTTGAGCCGTGTGCGTGGGGATTCCACGCCCTCCAGGGTTGCAGGATGGCAATACACAAACTGGCTTCCATCCCTTCATGGAGTCGTCCACGTTCAGCGCGGAAACCCCGGGATTGTCGAACGTCGACTGCGCTACGGATAAAGCGGAAAATAAGATACCAACGCAGAAACCAGCGAGAACGCTGTGGGCGACCTTCATGTTTATCGTCTCCGAATCTTGGCGCGAGATTTGAGCGATCGATCAGGCTCGGATGGAACCGTATCCCAGGTAGTGCGCGGGGCTATAGATATAGGAAGTACATGTGGGCATCGGAAGTACATGACCTCGCGGTTCGTTGCCCCAAATGAGGAAACGCTGTTGGATTTTCTTTGGACGTTTCAGGACGATCGATCAGTTGCGCGATCGTTTATCGCGATATCCGTCGCATGGGGAATTCCTGCCACACTCGGGGTTTGGCAACGCTGTGGGCTTACGCACTCACCGATTCCAATGCCTCCTTGGCCAGGGCGGATCGTCCCTTGAATACCTTCTTCGGTGGGGGCGGCGCTTAGAAATGCAGCCTCGAACTGAGAGGGCGGAAGGTAGATGCCATTGTCCAGCATGGAGCGGAAGAGGCTGGAGTTCTAAGAGAATGCGGCCCGCAGTAGGCAGCGAGCCACAGAACAAGAGGATTCGTCCCGCTATTTTGAAGGCTCTGCTCTTTTCCCGTGCTCCTCCTGTTGCTTCTTGGAACGTGGCGTTGCTTGGGGATGAGGAGAGCTATTCACGTGTGGCGCGCTTGAAGAGTGCGGCGCGTTATTCGGGGCTGCGCCGGAGTGTGCTATCGAATTATTAGACGCATGAAGCGTACCCTGCGGATGAGCTGCGCTTGGCTTCCCGGGTGAGGTCGGATTTTCAGACGCACTCGGCGGATGCGGCACGTTCCTCGCGGCCGTCTGCCCTGGGGGAATGGAAGGCGAAGATGACGACGGTGGCCGAGGAACACTGTTCTGCATCGCGTTCGGACGAGCGATGGTGGCTCCCTTCTCGGCAGCCACGGTCTTTCCTGCTGGGGTTGCGGAGTGTTCAGCGGCAGGCTTGTATGCTGGCCCCGCTGCCTTCGCCGCCTGCACTCCGGGACCCGCAAATTGCCCGGGCTTGGAAGTCGCCGCAATCGCGGGCTTTCCATGATTCACCGATTCCCTCAGCGTGGGATTGGTGCTCGCGGTGTGCTCGTGTTGCGTCTGCTCGGCAGTTGGCGGAGTGTGCCGTTCGTTTGCCGCCGCTTGTTCCGCTGAAGTCGGCGTCGCCGCGATCCCGCCAGTGCCACCGTTATAGCTGACATTGTTTACGGTGGTGTTGTTGACGACGGTTTGATTGTAGACGTGAACATTCGGGTAAAGTTCGCCTAGAAGAGGGCGGTCGGACGCCGCTTCCAGGGTTTACCCTTTTCTTTTGCAGTTTTTTCTATGTCGTTCACGTAGGCACCGGCTTGGGTCAAGAGATGATGAAGGTCGTTCCCAATGCTGAAGAAGCTGAATCCCTTTTCCAGGAACTCACCTACGCGAGCGGTACCGAAGAGGAAAAGCCCGAGAATAACTTTGTTCTTCACAGCATGCTCAACAAGTTTTTGCGTGGCCGCTCCCAACTCCGGTGAGGTGTACATTTGGGGAAACTCGTACTTCTCGAACAGGCCCATCGACATACACAAGTCATTCTGGCCGAGAAACAGGATGTCGACTCCGGGGACGGCGGCGATCTCGGCGATGTTCTCGATGCAGGAGGCGGTTTCGACTTGCAGCGCGACGATGAGGTTCTGGTTGGCGTTGCCGGCATAGCCCAATAAGCCGGCCTTGTTCATGCTGCGCTGCGGAAAGTACACTGACCGCGTTCCGGCGGTGGGATACTTGTTGCAACTGACGGCCTGCCGAGCTTCCTCCGCGGTATTGATGTAGGGTATGAGAACGCCGTCGGCGCCCAAATCGAGAGCCTGCTGAATCCCCGGGCGGTCATCGTATCCGCTGACTCGGACGATGGACTTGGCTCCGCCGCTGGCGATGGCGGCCAGCATGGTGGAAAGTTTTTCATGGTCCATGGGCCCGTGCTGCGTATCCACGAGCAACCAATCGTATCCACTGTGAGCCAACTGCTCAGCAACGGTCGGGCTATGGGCGTTTAGGAAGAGCCCCATTTTAGGCGTTCCCTGGCGCAGTTGCTTCTTGAACTCGGCGCCACTGAGGGCGGCTTCGGACATAGACAGATTCCTCCTAAGGAAAGTTTCTTAGTTTAAACCACCCAGCGATGGCTGCCAAACCGAGCCAAACTCGACCACTAGGCATGCACCGACGCGAATGCCTGCTTAGCCACGTCGATTGTCTGCTGGACGTCTTCTTCGGTGTGGGCTGCGCCAAGAAACGCAGCTTCGAACTGAGAGGGCGGAAGGTAGATGCCATGGTCCAGCATGGAGCGGAAGAAACGGGCAAAGGCTTCGGTGTCGGACTTCGAAGCCGAATCCCAATCCGTCACCGGACCAGGGTTAAAGAACCAGGTGAACATGGAGCCCACGCGGTTGTGGCAGAGCGAGACGCCTGCATCTTTTGCGGCAGCCGCCACTCCATCGACTAGTTGTCCGCTGAGTTTATCGAGCCGCGGATAAAGTTCTTGTTTCTGATCCCGTAAATAACGTAGAGTTGCCAACCCGGCGGCCATCGCCAACGGATTTCCCGAGAGCGTGCCAGCCTGATACATCGGTCCGAGCGGCGCCACCAGGTTCATGATATCGGAAGGACCACCGTAGCCTCCTACCGGCAGGCCGCCACCAATAATCTTCCCCATTGTGGTCAGATCTGGCGTTACTCCGTACAGTTCTTGCGCGCCGCCGAAGGCCAAGCGGAATCCGGTCATAACTTCATCAAAAATGAGTACACTTTTTTCCCGTTGCGTGATCAGGCGCAGGGCCGCCAAATATCCGCCTGAAGCGGGCACGCAACCCATGTTACCCACGACCGGTTCGACAATCACGCAGGCGATCTCGTGTTTGAACTTCTTGAATGCGTGTTCGAGGGCATCGGTGTCATTGAAAGGCAATGCCAGAGTGAACTGAATGAATTCTTCGGGGACGCCTGACGAGCCCGGAATGCCAAGCGTTGCAATGCCCGAACCAGCTTTCACCAGCAAGGCGTCGGCGTGTCCGTGATAGCAGCCCTCAAATTTCACGATGTACTTGCGCTTGGTGTAAGCGCGCGCCAGGCGGATGGCCGACATGGTCGCCTCCGTGCCCGAACTTACGAATCGAACCTTCTGGATGTGCGGAAAGGCTGACAGAACAATCTCCGCCAGGTCGGCCTCGGCCGGAGTGGAAGCACCGAAGCTGGTGCCATTGCAGGCGGCGTCCATGATTGCTTCAATCACTTTAGACGGAGCATGTCCGAGGATGAGCGGCCCCCACGATCCCACATAATCGAGGTACTCGTTCCCGTCGGCGTCGAAGATATGCGAACCTTGTCCGCGCAGGATGAAGGGCGCATCCCCGCCTACGGCACGAAAAGCGCGAACTGGCGAATTGACGCCACCGGGAATCATCTGCTCGGCACGTTGCTGCAGTTGTCGGGATATCTCGGTTTTGCGGGCCATAGGCTCTCCGAAAGGAAACTGGTCATAATATCGTAACAGCGGGAGCGCAGAGGAACCGCTTTGCGCGCCAAAACTATAGAGTAGATTGGATTTCGTTTGGAAGGGGCGCGGCCTGGGTCGCAAAGAGAGGTAACCGAATTCATCGGATATTCACAGCCTCGCAACAGTCCTGAAACACGTTCTGAGTACTCTACTTTCAGTACACGCCCTTCTAACCGGGAGGGTTTCTGGGACAGCTTCGGGGGGCTCCGAGCTGTCCTGATTTTTTGGGGGGCCGTCTTCCCGCCTCGATGCGTCCCCTCCGGCTTTTTGAAGCGTTCCTGGTTTCGTCTTGTAAGATTCCTTTAGCTGGTGCTGCGTTTAGCCTGGATTCGAGCATCCCCGCGTTGGATTATGCGCGCATCACGCGCCCGAAACGATGGCTGGTAGTTAACCATAGTTAACTTCACGTGATATAGTGCGTTAGTAGATTGATGCGGGCAGGAAGAAGCGACGCCGCATAGATAGCTTGGCCCGAGGGCTGGTTTCCACATCAAGTAATGAGCAGGCAAGCCCAACTCGTGAAACCTCGCAGCTTGCTGGCGCTTATGTTTTGGGCCGCAATGGCTGTTATTGCGCCGCTCCCGTCGCTGGCGCAGCGGTCGGACACTCCTGTCGCGGATGCCGGGCCACCCGCCACGGCAAACGAGCCTGATCCCCCTTCTCCCCCGCCGGTCGAGGGCGTGGAATCGATGTTCCCCCATCTCAAGGACACGCGTTTCTGGCTCTCGGGGCAGATGAATTTCATTTTCCAGACTCATCCTCCGTTCCACGCGCCCTACAGTGGGCCGAACAGCCTGAGCCCTAAATATGAGAAAGCCACATCGCGCGTGTTGACCCTTTACACCGGGGTGCGGCTCAATAATTCCACGGAGCTTTTGGTAGACATCGAAGAGGCCGGCGGACAAGCACTTAGTACGGGGCTCGGACTTGCGGGCGACACGAACCTGGATATCGTTCGCAATCCTCTGTTGAGCAAAGCGCCTTATCTGGCTCGAGGCATGATTCACAAAGTGTTTGCGTTGAGCGGGGACAAAATCGAGAACTCGCGCAACCCCTTGTCGCTCTTTGATGAACTTCCGCGCCGCCGGCTGGAAGTCCGCTTCGGAAAGTTCAGTACGGTGGATTTTTTCGATGTCAACTCGGTCGGCTCGGACACCCGTTTTCAATTCACCAACTGGACTGTGGACAACAACGGCGCTTACGACTATGCGGCCGATACGCGCGGCTACACCGTCGGCGTCACCGCCGATTATGAAGATCGCAATTGGGGCTTCCGCTTCGCCGAGGCACTCATGCCCAAGGTTGCTAACGGGATTGACCTGGTGTGGAAGCCGTGGCAGGCCCACTCGGAAAATTTCGAATACGAGTTACGCCACGGCTTGATCTCCAAAAAAACGGGGGTGGTGCGTCTATTGGCGTTCACGAATTATGCCAACATGGGCATCTATCGCCAGGTCATCGCCAACTTTGCGGCAGGCCACACGCCGGTTCCAGAAATCACCGCTCATCCCTGGCACATCACGCGCAAGTACGGATTCGGCGTGAACGTCGAGCAGAATCTTGCGCGGTACGTTACCGCATTCGGCCGTTTCGGATGGAACAACGGCAAAACCGAGTCCTTCGCCTACACGGAAGTCGATCAAACGTTCGACATGGGACTGGGTGTGTATGGCGCCTGGTGGCATCGTAACCAGGACCGGGCAGGCGTTGCGTTCGTCACCAACGCAATTTCCAAAGATCATCAGACTTATCTTGCTGATGGCGGCCTCGGCTTTCTCCTCGGCGATGGCAAGCTGAACTATGGTCGCGAGAATATCGTCGAGTCTTACTATACGGTCCATGTGTGGCGCGGTATTTACCTCGCACCCGGCGTGCAGCACATCGAGAACCCCGGCTACAACCGCGATCGCGGCCCGGTGGTTGTGCCGGCATTCCGCGCTCACGTGGAGTTCTAAGGGCTCGCGTGGGGCTCGGGTCTTCGACCGCTACGTTTCGACCTTCACGCCCTTCCAGAATGCGACGTATCCCTTGATCTGCTTGGCCGCAGGTTTCGGCTCGGGGTAGAACCATGCCGCGCCCTGATTACGTTTGCCGTTCACCTCGAGGTCGTAGTAGCTGGCCGTCCCCTTCCAGGGACATACGGTGTGAGTTGCGCTGGGTTTGAAGTACTCCCGCTTGATGGTATCGGGCGGAAAATATTGGTTGCCTTCCACTTCGACGGACTGGTTGGATTCAGCGAGGACGGTGCCTTCCCATATTGCTTTTGCCATGTCACCAGTTTAGATTTCTTTTATGACAGGCGGATTCGACAAATTGATTGCGGACGCGGTGGTTCCGACCGCGACCGAGGTCCGTTTCAACGGCCATTCCATGGTGGATCCGCTGAAGCGGGTGTTGGTATGTTCGCCGCGCACAGCCTGCTGGCATCAACGTGAAAGGGCAGCCCGCTGGCGAGAACTTGGCTTTGACCATCCACCAGATTTCGAGACGGCTCAGGCGCAGCACGAAGCTCTGTGTCGCGAATTGGAAGCGTGCGGCGCCGAAGTTGAGGATATTCCTCCGGCTATGGAGCTTTCTCTCGACGCCGTCTACGCCCACGATGCATCGTTACCGACAGATTTTGGGCTGATCCTGATGCGTCCCGGCAAAGCCAATCGGGTTCCAGAAGGCAGACATCACGGATCTTTCTGCCAGATCCTGGGGATTCCGATGCTGGCAAAAATTACCCCTCCGGCAACCGCGGAAGCTGGAGACATGGTATGGCTTGACGCCAAAACCCTGCTTATCGGCTACGGCTATCGCACCAATGCGCAGGGTATCCAGCAGATACGCGCATTGCTCAAATCCAAAGGAGTTGAGGTTCTGTCGGCGCCCCTGCCGCACGGATCAGGGCCCTCGGCCTGCTTGCACTTGATGTCTCTGATCAGCCTGCTGGACGAAAAAACCTTGCTGGTTGACCTGCCCCGGTTGGCCGTTGAAACGCTGGAGTTACTGAACGGCCGCGGTTATTCCTTCATTGAAATTGATTATTCCGAGCGAGAATCGCTGGCCTGTAATGTTCTGTCGTTGGGAGAGAAACGTCTGCTGGCTTTGGAGGAAAACGCAAATACGAATGAGAAGCTGCGTGCAGCGGGCTTTGATGTACGAACCTTTCCCGGGTCCGAGCTCTGCATCAACGGCGGTGGCGGCCCAACCTGTCTGACGCGGCCCCTGCTGCGCGGATAAAACAACCTCATGTGGAACGGACCACGTCCTCACCCATCCGGGACCAGCGAAACTCAGCTGTGAATCTCCTGATAGAATCAAGAAGTAATGGTCCTGCCTTTCGTCCGTGATCTGTTCACGGATGTTGAAAAGTTGCCCGCCTTTTTGCGTGTAGCCTCCCACCTCCGTGAGGGTACAGGGCGAATACGTGTCTCCGGACTTGCCCCCACAGCAAAAGCCCTGCTGCTGGTTTTGTTACAGAAAAGCGCGGGACGGCCCCTCATGGTGGTGGTTCAGGACAATCGCGTCGCCGAAGAGTTCGTCCCGGTGCTGCAGGCTTTCCATGAACTGATTGGCGGCAACGAGCCGGATTCCGTGGTCTCGCTGCCGACCCGCGATGTCCTCCCGTTTCAAAATCTTTCGCCGCATCCCGAGATTCAGGAAGAACGCGCCGTCGCGCTGTGGAAGATTGCCACTGGCGCCGTCTCGATTCTGGTTGCGCCAGTTGCCGCCACCGCGCTTCGTCTTCGTTCCGCGGAATATTACGCGGATTTGGCGCGAATGGTTCGCCGGGGCGAAACCCTCGACACCGAGCCGTTGCTTCGCCATCTCAATACCGTGGGTTATACGTCGACCGACGTAGTGGAAATGCCCGGCGAGTACGCCATCCGAGGCGGCATCCTTGACGTCTATTCGCCTGAGGCCGACCGTCCGCTGCGCATCGAATTCTTTGGCGACGAAGTCGAGTCCATCCGCAAGTTCGACCCTGCGACCCAGCGTTCGTCCACCGCCGTGGACGAGGCGCTGCTGCTTCCGCTTACTGAGACTCCGATCAGCGATGATCTGCTGGGCGCAATTCACGTCCGCTTGTCGGGCAAGCGGATCACTGGCGCAGAAGAGGTTGTGGAACAAGCCGTGCGCTCCGGCGGAGTCAGCGCGTTTCCCGGCTGGGAGTTTTACGCACCGGTCGCGGGCGCCGACCGCACCGTCTTCGACCTTCTTCCCAACGCTGCCGTTCTGGTAGACGAGCCAGACAGTCTGAAGCAAGAGTTTGACCACACTTGGTCGCGCATCGAAGAGGCGCACGAACGCAGTGAAGTCGGCAACCTCGTGCGGCCTACAGACCTCTACATTCCGCCGGACGACTGGTGGCGTAAGGTCGCAAGCCTTCCCGGAGCTTCCATCGAGCACCTCGAAATAGCGCGTCCCGGCGAGGCCGAAGCAGTCACCTTCCATTCGCAGCCCGCGCAGCGTTTTCACGGCGCAGTTCCGGCAATGCTGGAGGAGGTCAAGAAGCAGCTTAGCGAACAGAATCGGGTGCTGATCGCAGTCCCGAATATCGGCGAAGTCGAACGTCTGGCCGATATATTCAGCGAGTACGCTCTTTCTTTCCGCTTAGGTAGCCGCACTCGCGGCGGCGAAAGTTACGCCGACGAAACCGCTTATTTCGCTGGCGAGATTCTCACCAGCACGCTGGCCAAAGCTTATGTTCCCGACGGCGTCATATTGCCCGAAGCGCATCTGGCGATTCTCGGCTCTCGCAATCTGTTCGACGAATCCGAGTCGATGGTTTCACGGCCGCAGCGTACGAAGTCCAAGGTTTCCGCATTCCTCTCTGACTTCCGCGACTTGCAAGTCGGCGATTATGTGGTCCACGTCGAGCACGGCATTGGGCAATATCAGGGACTGAAGGAAATTAACCAAGGCGATGGCAACGCCGAGTTCATGCTGCTGGAATACGCGGAAGGGGCACGGCTTTATGTTCCGCTGACTCGGCTTGATCTGATTCAGAAATACCGGTCGTCGGAAGGCGCAAAGCCGCCGCTGAGCCATCTCGGAACGCAAGCCTGGGCCAAAACAAAAGCTCGTGTGCGCAAGGCCATGAAAGACATGGCCGACGAACTCCTTAAGCTCTATGCCCAGAGAAGAGCTGCCAAGGGTTTTGCATTCTCTGTCGACAATCAATGGATGCGCGAGTTCGAAGACTCTTTCGAGTTCACCGAGACTGAAGATCAGGACCTCGCCATTACCGATGTAAAGCGCGACATGGAGTCGTCGCAGCCCATGGATCGTCTCCTGTGCGGTGACGTCGGCTACGGCAAGACAGAAATCGCCATGCGTGCCGCTTTCAAAGCGGTTAACGACAACAAGCAAGTCGCGGTGCTTGCACCCACGACGGTGCTCGCTTTCCAACACTTCGAAACTTTCAAGCAGCGCTTTGCGGCATTCCCGGTCAAGATCGAGATGATCAGCCGCTTCCGCACCGCGAAACAGCAGAAGGAAATTCTGCAAAAAGTCGAGGCAGGCAAGGTCGACATCCTGATCGGCACGCACCGACTGCTCTCGAAGGACATCAAGTTCACCGACCTCGGCCTGCTGGTCGTGGATGAAGAGCAGCGCTTCGGAGTACGCCACAAAGAACGGCTGAAGCAGATGCGGAAGGAAGTCGATGTTCTCACCATGTCCGCCACTCCGATTCCGCGGACGCTGCACATGTCTCTGGTCGGGATGCGCGACATGAGCGTGATCGAGACGCCACCCAAAGACCGCATGGCTATCCAAACGGTCGTGGCCAGCTGGGATGAGAAGCTGATCCAGTCTTCGCTCGAACAGGAACTCGACCGTGGCGGCCAGATATATTTCGTGCACAATCGCGTGGAAAGCATTTGGGAGATCGCAGCAAAACTGCAGGAATTAGTTCCCAGAGCGCGCATTATCGTGGGGCACGGGCAGATGTCGGAAGGAGAACTGGAAAAGGTGATGCTGAAGTTCATGCGTCACGAGGCCGACATTCTGGTGGCTACGACCATCATCGAGAACGGTCTCGACATCCCGCTCTGCAATACGATCGTCATTAATCGCGCCGATCGCTTTGGGCTGTCTGAGCTCTACCAGCTTCGCGGACGCGTGGGGCGGTCGAATCGTCGGGCCTATGCTTACTTGTTGATTCCGGCAGACGTCGAACTGACTCCGATTGCGCGCAGACGCCTTGCAGCCCTGAAGGAATTTTCGGACCTCGGCGCAGGATTCAAAATCGCTGCCTTGGACTTGGAACTCCGCGGTGCCGGCAATCTCCTGGGTGGAGAACAGAGCGGACACATTGAAGCCATCGGCTTCGAGCTTTACACGCAAATGCTCGATCGCGCCGTCCGCGAAATGAAGGGCGAAGCCGGACCGGATGAAGCCGAGACGCAACTCAATCTCGGTCTTAATATTCGCATTCCCGTCAACTACATTCCGGAGGAGAACCAACGGCTGCGAATGTACAAGCGCATTGCGGGCGTTGAAACCGAGTCGCAACTGACGGATGTCGGCGCCGAACTCGAAGACCGTTATGGCGAGCCTCCCGCCGCTGTGCGCAACCTGCTCGACTACGCCTCACTCAAATTGTTGGCTCTGCGCGTGGGCGTGAACGCAATCGAACGCAAGCGCGACCTCGTGACTATCAAATTCCGCCAGAATGCGGGGGTCGATCCCGGCAAACTGGCGCGATTCGTCTCCTCGCAACGGGGCGCGCAGTTCACGCCAGACGGGATGCTGAAATTCTCTTTGAAGGCAACCGCAGCCGAAGAAGTGCTGGATCATCTGGAGACCTTACTGGAAAAACTAGCCGCCGAGATTCCCGAGGCAGCTTCCACCTCGGAAATCGTCACCTAGGCCGATTAAGACACAGCGGACACGCAAACTGGTCACCCCGAGTACGTTCTCGCGTGTTAGTCTCGTTTGCTTCCGAAATAAGTGAACTTCCAATGACACTGCCATCGGTATCCGCCCCCACCGCGTTCAGCTTGGCTGCTGTTTTCTCCTGGGGGACGAGCGATTTTCTTGGCGGCTACGGCGCGCGACGCACGAATGCATTTCTGCTCACCGCGATCGCACATTTCAGCGGCCTGCTCCTGATGGCAGGAGTGGCGCTGGCAAGTCATTCGCCCTTCCCTTCACGAAGCGCAGTCGCGTGGGCCTTGACGGGAGGCCTTTCCGGAGGGGGCGCGCTGGCGATCTTCTATCGCGCATTGGCCCGGGGCCGCATGGGCCTGACCGCGCCCGTAGCAGCGGTGCTGGGCGCCGCCATCCCAACCATCTTCGGAATGTTTCGCGAGGGCCTGCCTCAGGGCGCTCAAATCGCAGGGTTCGCTTTGGCTGCGACAGGAATCTGGCTCATCTCACGGACCGAAGACGGCAGCGGTACCGAGGGCATCGGAATGGCCGCACTTGCCGGCATTGGCTTCGCTGGATTCTATCTTTGCATGAAGCAGGCCGGCGACGGCTCCGCGTTTTGGATGGCCGCTGTGTCGAAGGTGGCATCGGTTACACTAACCAGTCTCATCGTTCTAATTGGACGCGTCCCCCGCAAAGTTGCCCCCCGTGGAATCGCTCTCGGCGTATTAGCCGGTTGCCTCGACGTTGCCGGCAGCGTGCTCTTCATCCGCGCCAGCCAGACCGGCCGTCTCGACGCCGCGGTGGTGCTCAGTTCGCTCTATCCGGCGGTCACCGTATTGCTGGCCCGCCTGATCCTCAAAGAGCACTTCACCCGCTGGAAAGCGCTGGGCATGGTCTCGGCATTGCTGGCCGTGCCCATGATCGCTTGGCGGTAAACTCCGGCCACAGATTCACACCGATAGTTTGTTTGAAAGAACCCTAAGACTTAATCCGTGGCTCGTCTTGCTGTTATCATTTGCTCGTGCCCCTGCTCGAAATTCGCAATCTGACCAAGATTTTTCCGCTCGGCGAATCCATCTTCGGCGGAGGCGCAAAAGGCGAAGTCCGTGCCGTCGATGATGTCTCTCTGAATATTCAGCCCGGCGAAACTCTCGGCCTGGTCGGCGAATCTGGATCCGGAAAAAGCACACTCGGACGGTTGGCCCTTCGTCTGATCGAGGCCACGTCGGGCAGCATCATGTTCGAAGGGCATGAGCTGCTCGCGGCCAGTCACAGCGAAATGCGCGCCCTGCGGCGCGACATGCAAATCATTTTTCAGGATCCCTTTGGGTCGCTCGACCCGCGCATGCGAGTAGAGGATGTGATCAGCGAGCCGCTGATTATCTATGAGCGCATGAGCCCTTCCGCGCGGCGCACACGAGTTGGCGAATTGCTTCGCGCCGTGGGGCTGGACCAGTCCGCCATGCGGCGCTTCCCGCACGAATTCAGCGGAGGGCAGCGCCAGCGAATCGGAATTGCCCGAGCCCTGGCGCTGCGTCCGAAGTTCATCGTGGCGGACGAACCTGTCTCCGCTCTCGACGTCAGCGTCGGGGCACAAATCGTGAATCTCATGGCACAACTGCAGCGCGAGTTCGGATTGACCTACCTGTTCATCTCGCATTCGATGCCCGTGGTCCGTTATCTTGCGACCCGCATCGCAGTGATGTATCGCGGGAAAATCGTAGAGGTCGGGTCGACCGAACAGATCACGGAACGCCCTGCACACGCCTATACCCGCAGCCTGCTGGAAGCAACCCCGGAAGTGACGGCGTAAACGCGACGTGGTTATCTCTTCGATCAATCGCGAGTCTGGAAAAACCACAGGGTTCGGAGGTATTCTTGAGAGCTACATTGGAGGCGTCATGAAAAAAATACTTGCCTTTCTCGTGCTGTCCGCGTGTTCTGTCTTTCTGTTTGCGCAAGACAAGCCTGAGCACACCCAAGCCGAACCTGCCAAAACCGCGCAGACGAAACCCACGTCTGGCAAGAATCCGGTAACCGATGCGGTGAGGGAAATCTTTTCGCGCCAGCAGAAGAATCTGATTGCGGCCGTGGAGGAAATGCCTGCCGATAAGTTTGGCTACAGTCCTACTCCCGCGCAGATGACCTTCGGCCATCTGGTTCTGCACATGACCATGTCTAACGTCGAACTGTGCAGCAAAGCCGCGAATATGCCCCCGCCGCCGATGCGGCCCACGCCAGAGACCGACAAGGATCGTCTACAGGCCGTGTTGACAAGATCGTTCGATTACTGTGAAGCAGCTCTGAATAAAGTGGACGATTCAAAGCTCAGCGGTAGTATCGAGATCTTTGGCGGAAGGCAAACAACCGTGGCATACGCCCTGATTGCCCTCACCAACGATTGGGCTGACCATTACAGCGCTGCCGCAACTTATCTGCGGCTCAATGGCCTGCTGCCGCCCACGGCCCAGCCCAAGATATAAAATCAGCGCTGTAGAGACGTAGCTTGCTACGTCTCAGGCCGCGGCCAAACCCATTACTTTGTCATTCCGAGGAGCGCAAGCGACGAGGAACCTGGTTTGCGCCAGTAGTACGGCGCCTTACTCGATCTGCACCAGGTCATGCGTGGCCGGGCCGCCTGGCATCGCATGTTGCGGCGCACGCCACGAATCGAAGATTGACACCTGATGCACGCAAGAGACTGTGCAATGCGGCGCGCAGGATTTTTCGGTCACGTACTCGCGCCGAATGTCGTTTACGGTGTACTTCTCCAGAGGGACTCCAGGACAGCCACGCTGTTGCGAGCAGTAGTGCACCAGGCCATCCTCGCAAATATATAGGTAACGAGCTCCAGCCCGGCAGCGCCACTGGTTCGGGCGCCCTTGCGCAATGTTGTCCTGAAAGCCATTGATGCGGGTAAAGCTGCTCTTCTCCATCGCCTTCATCTCATGATAGACGCGGCGCTCGTCGTCCCCCAGCGGCTGCAGTTGCCCAGTGCCGTCGTGAATAATACCGATGGTCGAACTGAAGCCCAGGTCCAGCGCCCGTCTGCCGATAGTCAGCGCATCCTGCGGATTGCACACGCCGCCGCCCACCACGGAATTGATGTTCACATGAAAATCGGCGTGCTCCGCGAGCAGTTCCAGTTTTTTGTCAAGAACTTTAAGGCTCTTCTTGGAGACGTCGTCCGGCGTGACGTTATCAATCGAGATCTGCAGCCATTCAAGGCCGACGCGATTCAGCCGCTGAATGCGCTCTGCGACCAGCAGATAGCCATTGGTGATCAGGCCCGCGATCATGCCGCGCTTGCGAATGCGGCGGATGATCTCGTCCAGTTCGGGATGCAGCAGCGGTTCTCCGCCGCTGATCGTAATCACCGATGTTCCCAGTTCGGCCAGCTTGTCCACCCGCTGAAACATGGTTTCGGTTGGAACGGGCTTCGAGAAATCGTCGTATTCATTGCAGTATTCGCAAGCCAGATTGCATCGGCGGATAGGAATGATGTGCGCCAGCAGAGGATGATCGGTAGACACGAACGCACGAGCAATCATGCTCGCCCCACGAAGATTGCGGTGGAGCGCCAGCATGCGGCGGCGCAGAGTTGTACGGCGGGCAGGCATGAAGTTTGCGATTTTTCTATTAGACCATAGAAGGCCGCCGAGTTCGCGGTTTCGCCATCGATCGGCTGTTTTTAGAGGGCGAATGGCGGTGGCTCGCTAGGATCGAGCTGCAGCGGCGTCAAATAAATTCAGGAAGCCGAGCTTCTTTTCCGCGGGTAAGAATGAAGCTTCGAACGAATTGCGGGCCAACTCACGCAGGTGCTCGTCGGTAAAGCCGAATGCATCCTGGGCCAGTTGGTATTCCCGGCTCAGCGAAGTCGCGAACATTGCGGGATCGTCGGTGTTGAGCGTGACCATCAGACCTTGATCAAAATAATTGCGTACGGGATGCTCGGCTATGGTACGGCATATGCCGGTGCGCAGGTTGCTGGTAATGCAAATCTCGACCGGAATCTGCCGCTTGGACAGTGCTTCCACCAGTTCGGAATCCTGGCTGGCGGTAAACCCGTGACCGATCCGCTCGGCGGGCAGGTTGAGTGCGCCCCATACCGATCCCGGCCCGGCAGTTTCGCCAGCGTGCGCCGTAAGGCGAAGGCCGTTCTTCGCGGCGTAAGTATACACATCGCGAAACAATTCAGGAGCGGCTTGGCGCTCGTCTCCGCCAATGCCAAATCCGACCACGCTTGAATCTTTATAGTGTGCGGCCAGTTCGGCAACTTGCTGCGCCTTGTCCGCACCGAACTGGCGCACCGCATCGAAGATCCACAGCAGTGAGATTCCGAACTCGCGTTCCCCACGTTCCCGCCCACGTTCCAGTCCCTTGAAGATGGAATCAAAATCCTGCTTGCGCCACAAGCACACTCCCACGGAAACGTACACTTCAGCGTGCAGCACGTTGTCCGCTTTAAGCTTCTCCATCAAACGATAGGTGATGAGTTCGTAGTCTTCGGGGGTCTGCAATTCTTCGGTCACGGTCTTGAATGCCATTAGAAACCCGGTGAAATCCTTATACCGGTAAAGCTCCTCCACTTCATCGAGCGTGCCTTTTTTTCCATGACGCTGCTTCAACTCGAGCACAGTGGGAGGATCGATCGAACCTTCGAGATGAAGGTGCAGCTCAGCCTTGGGCAGGGAAACGATGAAGGCGCTTGATGCGGTGGACGCCATGAGGCGATTCTACAACTCATCGGTTCGTCGTAAGAATTGTTGGAGGAGTTGCGGAAACCTTGGGCAGCAAGTCAAATCCCCCGGATGTTCCCAGATCGGAAAAGTTTACCGTTTAGTACCGGGTACCCCCTCCCCCTCTTGCCGTGCAAAATCCAGAAAAGAAGAGACTTAAGATTTTGATTGGTCCCAAATCTTTGAGTTTACAGGAGTTGTACGCAAAATCTTGAGAACATGGGGGTTAGTTCGTCCCCCACGGTTCCGTTTTGGAACTGCAGGCCGACAGCGCGAGTTCGCTACGAAGGTTCTTTTGCCCCCGCCGGGGGCTCCATCGGTTCTTGCTTCCTACCCACAGCTCGCGCTGTGGGCTTGCATTCCTCCGCCTTTGCGGCTGAGGGCGCGCCTGTACTGCCTGGCTCTGGGAAAGCCTAGCTATCGTGAGATTGTCAAAGACCTATTATCCAGTAGATAATGTTATCTAATGTAGGTTATCTAAATGGTGGCGCGAAGTCAACGAGAAAGATCAGGGTTAAGCCGGACTCAAAAATGCCCATTACTTGACGGCGGAGAAGCGGGCGATCAGGCCCTTGGGGCCGACGGCTACTGCTTCTCCCGTTGGGCTTGCGCTCAGCGCGTTCAGGTTCAGGTCCCAGCTTTTCTGCCATGAGGATTTCGCGATGTCATCTGCGTAAGCGGCTCGAGTCGTTCCCACAGCCAGCACGGCTGCGGAACCAGACCGGGCGAAAGCGACGGCGGAAAAGTAGGTTTGCGGAGAAACGTTGGACAACGTCCAGGTCAGTCCGCCGTCGGCGGTGAAGGCCAAATTGAGGCCACTCTTTTCGGGATGTTTGTAGTCTCCGCCCGCGATCACTCCATGAGTCGCGTCACGGAAGGCGATGGAAAAAATGCCCGCGGAGTCGGGGCCGTGAATCATTGGCGTGTCGGCGACGGTCCAGGTTTTGCCGGCGTTGGTGGAGCGGAAAACGCGCGCAACCCTTCCTCCGGTAACGAACCAGACATTGGCGTTGCCTTGAACCGTGATGCAGGTTCCGCTGGCGGCGAATGCGCCTTCGCCTTCGATAGCCTGCGGGATCGTATCGGGGAGAAGCGGTTTCCACTCCTTGCCGCCGTCGTCGGTTGCGATCAATTCAAATCTGAGCTTGCCTGAATTGTCCGTGACCGGATCTCCCAGGGCGATGCCGTGATCGCGATCCCAGAACGCCATGCAATCGAAAAAGCCTTTGGGATCCTTGTTAGTGAATTGCAGAGCCCAGTTTTTGCCGGCGTCGGTGGTCTTGTAAATGCGCGACAGATCGCCGGGGCCAGCGCTTAGCAGGTACGCCAAGTCGGCGCTGAAGGCTTCCACATCGCGGAAGTCGAGGGATTCCGCGCCCGGGACATGAGCGGCTTGCCAGGAATTTCCGCCATCGGTCGTGCGCAGATAGGTTCCATGCGTGCCACTGGCCCAGGCAGTCTGCTTGGGAAGCGCACTCACCCCCCGCAGGTCTTCGGTCGTGTTGGAGTTTTGTACGACCGAGTTCTGAGCAAGAATCGATTTGATCAAGAAGAGCAACACGCAGAAGTGAAGGCGCATGCGATGATTGTGCCAGAATTCGGGCGTCCGGCTGATTGAATCGACGTTCCGAGAAGAAGGAAGCGCATGGCGAAGGTTCTGCTGGAGATTTGTTGCGGATCGATTGATGACGCGATCGAGGCGGAAAGGGGCGGAGCCGATCGCGTGGAGCTCTGTTCAGCGCTTTTTCTGGGCGGGTTGACGCCGTCGGCGGGGACAATTCAAGAGGCAAGGCGGCGACTCAAGATTCCGGTCATGGTGATGGTTCGTCCGCGTGGGGGCGGGTTCGCGTACTCCGAGGCTGAGTTCGCGACCATGGAGCGCGATGCCGAGGCTGCGGTTGAGAACGGGGCCGATGGGGTGGTGTTTGGCATTTTGCAACCCGACGGAGCGATTGATATTTCAAGGTGCAGGCGGATTCGCCAGTTGATCGGGAAGCGCCAAGCGGTCTTTCATCGCGCCTTCGATGTAACTCCTGATCCATTCGAAGCCCTGGAACAACTGGTCGACCTCGGAATCGCGCGGGTTCTCACCAGCGGACAAAAAGACAGCGTGCCCGAGGGAATTGAGCTGATCAAAAAGCTGGTCGAGCGGGCAAGCGATCGAATTGAAATTCTTCCGGGTGGCGGGATTCAAGTCTGGAACTTGAAAGAGATCGTTGAGCGAACGGGGTGTCGGCAGGTGCATCTGACGGCGTGGGGCACGGTGGTCGATACTTCCACGCATTCGCGGCCGGCGATTACCTTTGGCGGAGCTTTGTACCCGCCGGAAGATCGTTATTCAAAGACTGATTCGCAGCTGGTGCGACAGCTCGCGACCATGTTGAAGGGGTAGTAGAGCGACTGATACCCAGTCACGCGACGCAAGCGAAACCCAGATTCCTCACAACTTTGGTCCTCGGAATGACAATTCTTATGCAGTTACTTCTCGTTGAACTCCACGAAAGCTCCAATGGTCTCGTAGTACAACCGAATGCTGCACTGCTTGGGAGCTACGTGGGCAAACGAAGCTTGTAGCCGCTTGGGAGCCGAATTGACTCCGCCGATTTCCATGGGTGCCCGCGCCAGGTCTTGTTTCTCGTCGTAGGTTTTGGGGTTGGTGACGTTCTTGCTTACGACCAGAGTCCACTCTTTCTTGTTCGGGATGACGTACACGCTATAGGCGCCCACGGGAAGTTCCACGTGATTCAGAACCAACGGAACCTGGGAGAACAGAGTCAAAGGGGATCCACCAGGTAGCCATACTTTGCCGTTGCGGGGCTGGTCCTTATCGCTCATGGCGGAGGTGTTGTATTGCACAGTGATTTCATTGCCGTCGGCGAAATCGCAGGTGATGGTCGCGGTTGGGTCGGGCGGGTCCGCCGCCTGCTCAGAGGCTGTAGCCAGAAGAGACTGGGTCATCAAAACAAGACAGACGGCTAGCACACGCATGAAGTATTCCTCCGCGGACTAGAGTTCTAACATGCGACAGCAAAATCCGCTACATTGTACGTCCTCAGAGCCGTAATTGCAGGTGGAATTCACGCCGAAAGGCGCGTCGCCGAACGGGTCGGCTTTGGCGGATAGGCGATCTTCTGCGCTAATCTGCGAGCTTCGCTCGCCGCCCGGACGAGGGCGTCCGGGCCTAAGCGGGTTGGGTTGTGAATGTCCTAGTCGGACGTGGTCTTCGGTGACGTTCTCTTATCTTCCAGGCGTTGCTAACGTGAGAGGCCAGAAGCAAGAAAGGCTGGCTCGGATCACATTATGGCAAAAAGTGAGAAATCGTCATTTCAATTAAAGATTCTGTATGGTGAGGGCGATGCGCAAGTGCTTGTCTCACAAGCTCTCGCTATCCAAAAAGCGGGCCACCAGGTAGAGACGGCGGTGGGCCGCAAAGCTATCGACGAGGCGGCGCGACGGGGCGGCTTCGATCTGGTAGTCCTCGGCTCCACGTTGACCAAGAACGATCGGCATCATTTGCCTTACGTGATCAAGAAGGCGCAAGCCGCGACCCGCATTCTGGTCATGCACACCGATGGGGAAGGGCATCCTGCAGTGGATGCGAACCTTGATACCGGAAGAAGCATTGCTGATGTGGTGGCGAAAATCGCTTCGATGATGACCACGGGCGAGATCGCCTCGAACGGGCTGGCCAAAGGCGCCGCGGCCGGAAGATAGTTCATTCGCAGTTGTCAGTTTCTCCGTTGCTTGTCTCCGTTGAGGCGGCCTGAAAGCAGGCCGCCTTTCTTTGTTTCTCATTGGGCCGGGCATTTCGGCAGCTAAGAATCAAGACGGTAAAAGTGGGATGCGAGGGACAAGTGTCGCCCTTCTATGTCTGTCTAATCCCTGGCTCGCGGTAAAATGTCGACTGAAACTCAATTATGAGGCCAATATGGACAATGGAAGTGAACAAAGGAAAATCTATGTGAGCCTGACCGGGTTGCCACTTTCATTTCATCTGGAATGGCCTTTTCGCAAGTCTACTTCCGGCGCGGATTTCTTCGTGTTGCATGCCGACATCCGGTTGGAGAGCTCGGCAGGTATGCACGCGCCGGTCGCGGTGAATCTCTCGGCCACCGTGCGCGAAGTGGTGCCGTCGCTCGAGGCGAAGGATATAGAAGGGCCGGTGATTAACGCATTGCGTAAGGAAGTGGACCGCAGGCAACTGGAGTTCGTGAAGTCGGGCAAGCTTGTACCCGTACAGTTTTCCAGCCGACATTATGATTTCAAGCGAAAGAAATGGATGTTTGGGAAAGCGAGTGACGAAGAAATCGCACTCCTGCTGGCGCGGAAGGTGTATTGGCAGACACGGTTGATCGGTGGAGCGGTGTGGATCGGGGAGCCCGCAGAAGCGCTCTATGTAGAGAATTCCACCGAACACCTTCTGGATGTGGCGAAGAAAATGGAGATGGAAGGGCTGATCAAGCTGGAGGGTGAGCGGGCGACTGCGAACCCTTCGCTGATGGAGCAAGCGGAGAAGTTCGAGGCCGATCAGCGAGCGGCATTGGAGGAGTTAGAAAAGAAGCACGCGTTCGAAAGAGGATGAGGATTGTGACAAGCGAGGGTTGCCCGGCCTTACGGCGCCATTCCCTCTTCCATCCACCGCTTGAACAAGGCAACCTGGTCTTTGGGCCAAGGGTCGTCACAAGGCATGCTGCCATCGAGAACGCGGGCGTAAATCTCTTCTGCATGAGCTTTCACATCGGCGAACGACGAGAGATCCATGCCAAAATCCTTCATCGTGTCCACGTCGGGGCTGTCGCGGAAGAGTGGGCGAATGTCTTTTGCAAAGCTTAAAGCCATGAATACCTCCAAGGATCGCCGTAACTGTCTATTCTGCCTTCATGGCATCGATCGACCGGAAAAGCTCGGCGTTGGGATCCTTAACTTCAACAAAAGGATGGCCCTTAGATTTGCTACTGACCACGTAGATCGTCGGCGTGTGGTCCAGTTGGAGCGCTTTCCCCAACTCGCGTTCTGCGTTGACTTCAGCGGCGAACTTTCCTTGCGGATCGATCACGAATGGCAAATCCACTTTATGGTCCGCCGCAAACTTCTCCGCGAACTGGCGCAGGTTGGTGGGAAAGATTTCGGGCTGGTGCGCGAAGATGTAGTCGCGGAAGTCTATCCCCAGTTGCTTGGAGTGGCTGTCGAAATAGTGGGCCATGACCGCGGCTTCGTATGACCAGTTGTGCATGGGCAGCGGGAAGTCGTGGCGCACGACGGGAATCTTGTAAGTCTTGCCGGCTTGCTCGAAGAGGGGAGCCTGACGTCGGCATTGCGGGCACTGCAAGTCCTCGAAGACTACGATAGCGACTTGCGCGCCTTTGGGTGGACGCAAGGCCGGGTTCACGGGTTCCTGCGCAAAAGCTATGGAAACCAACAAGACGACAGAAAAAGCGAATCGAATTACGTTTCTTTTCATGACAAGATTGGAGTACCTTCCTAATTTAGAGCACCGATACTTGGAGTACGTGAAGTCATAATTGTTGCAAGACTCAAGAGTGTTAGCAAAGAAATCGCCGTCAACGAAGCGACGCAGTATATACACCACACGCCCAGGATGTGAGCTTCCACGTGCGCCAGATAAAGCGAAAATGCCAGACCGATTAATGCCGCGCCCAAAAACAGGCGATACGCACGTTTGAGGGCGAGCCCCGCGAGAAGCACATAACCGGCCATGCCAATAACAGCCACTGGGATTCCGGCAAGGACCGCAAAAGGGCTATGGTTGACAATTCCGCAGTCCCAGCGTTCGTTGATGCTGCACGGGGAGGAGTCGGTCCGGTAGTGTTCGCGGAGCGCAAGGCCGGACGCGATAAAGCCAACAAGGGCCAGGAAAACCAGGGCGAACCGCATTAAGGCAGAGTCTCCAACGAACTTGAAAACAAGAATTTATTTTACTCTAACTTGGGCTCAAGCACGGATCTACACCACGAGTTCCGCTTCATATGGGCAGGAGCCGATCAAAGCAGCCTCAGTTGGCGGTGTTCGAGGGCTAGCAACTTTTCTTTGATGGGCAGGCCGCCGCCGTATCCGGTGAGCTTGCCGTTGCTGCCGATCACGCGATGACAAGGGATCACGATGGGGATTGGGTTCGAGCCATTGGCGAGGCCTACGGCGCGGCTGGCTTTGGGATTTCCGATTTGGCTGGCCAGTTGGCCGTACGAGATGGTTTCGCCGTAGGGGATGTCGCAGAGGCGATGCCAAACTCCGAGTTGGAACGGAGTGCCCTCGGGTGCGAGTTGCAGATTGAAATTTTCCAGTTCTCCGGCGAAGTAGGCACGAAGCTGACGGATAGTCTCGCTGAGAGGAACTCGGTCCTGTTTCCAGGAAGATTCCGGCTTGGCTGGGTGCCTTCCGTTCAGAAAGAGGATTTGGCGCAAGCCTACATCGTCCGCGGCTAGCAGCAAGGGTCCGAGCGGGCTCTCGATCTCGGTGTAAAAGGTCGTACTCATTCTTGGACTCCCAAACAAGATAGACCATCGTCGTGAAAAAGGTTAGCCGATTTCGGTTGTCAATATGGGGAATCGACTGCTGAGGAGCGGCTGCCCACCCATGACTACAGGGCAGCGACCTGCTGGCGCCGTTTGGCTTGAATCTCTATGTAGACGTGGACTAACGAGACTGCCGCAGGTGTAACGCCCGGAATCCGGGATGCGTGGGCCAGGGTGCGCGGTCTGATCTTCAACAGGGTTTCTTGCACTTCGCGAGAGAGGCCGCTGACTGAATGGTAGTCGAACCAGTCGGGGATAGAGCGCTGCTCGGCTTTCTTCAGGCGATCGATGGCGCGTTGTTGCTGGAGCAGGTAGCCTTCGTATTTTATTTCGGTTTCGATTGACTTGAGTTCATTGCGTACTTCGGAAGAAAGGGCGGCCACGGATTGGCGCGGATTCGCACGGATTTCTTCTCGATCGAAGAATGCGGGGGCGAGTTCGCGGACAGCCGGAACCAGGTTCTCGATCTTAATCTCGGGACGTTTGAGGAGTTGGGCACAGGTGTGGCCCGTAGCAGAAACAAGATTGACCTCAGGGGTTGCGACCGAGCTTTGCTCGGCTGGGTGGACGATGGCGTCCGCCACTACGTGGTCTGTGCCCGTGCTCATGTGAGTTTTTATCTTGTCCAGCATCGCGCTTGTCAGCCTGGTTTTTTCCAGCAATTGTTTCATTGCTTCCAGGCGCTTTTGTTTCGCAAGGAATTCGGCCCATGCTAGGTCGGGAATCAATCCGATTCTGCGGCCGTGTGGAGTCAGACGGCGGTCAGCGTTGTCGATCCGGAGGTGCAAGCGGAACTCGGCGCGCGAGGTGAACATCCGGTAAGGCTCATTCGTGCCCTTTGAGATCAAATCGTCGATGAGGATCGCGGTGTACGCTTCCGTGCGGTCGAGAATGAGCGGCGGCTCGTTCCTCACTTTTAGTGCGGCGTTGATTCCGGCCATCAGACCCTGGCAGGCGGCTTCTTCGTATCCGCTGGTTCCGTTGATCTGGCCGGCGAGGAATAAATTGGCAATCTTTTTGGTTTCGAGCGTCCGTTCGAGCTCGGTGGGATCAATCGAATCGTACTCGATGGCGTAACCAGGACGTAGCATCTCCGCGTTCTCGAGACCGGGGATGGACTTCAGTATGGCCAACTGAACCTCGACCGGCAGCGAGGTGCTCATCCCGTTGACGTAGATCTCGTGCGTATTCAGTCCTTCGGGCTCAAGAAAAAGCTGGTGCGTGGTCTTGTCCGGGAACTTTACGATCTTGTCTTCGATCGAAGGGCAGTATCGCGGGCCGATCGATTGAATCTGCCCGCTATACATGGGAGAACGGTGCACGTTCTCGCGGATAATGCGCTGCGTTTCCGGCGTGGTCCAGGCAATGTAGCAGGGCACTTGCGAATCGTGATGCGCGACGCGCCTGGTGCGGAAGCTGAACGGGGTGGGATCGACATCGCCGGGTTGAAGCTCGAACCGCGACCAGTCGATCGTGCGCCCGTCGAGCCGCGGCGGTGTGCCGGTCTTCAGGCGGCAGCCGCGCAGCCCGAGTTGCTTTAGCGATTCTCCAAGCAGAACAGCGGCTGGTTCGCCGGAGCGACCGGCGGGATATTGCTGCTCTCCACAGTGGATAAGGCCATTGAGAAAGGTGCCAGTCGTGATAATGATGGCGTTCGCGCTTACCGTGCGCCCGTCGCGAAGTTTAACGCCGCGGCAAACCCGCGTGGCTTCAGGCTGCAGGCTTCCAGCTTCAGGAGAAACAATGCCCTGGTTATGTGTGGAGTCAGAACGCAAATCAGATGGATGCGCCCCTGGAGCCTGACGCCTGACGCCTGACGCCTCTTCGATAATCAGATCCGCCACTTCAGCCTGCTTGATCTTTAGATTTGGCTGGGACTCGAGCACCTCGCGCATTTTCAGGCGGTAGGCTTGCTTGTCGCACTGGGCGCGGGGAGACCAGACGGCCGGTCCGCGGGACGTATTCAGCAGGCGGAACTGGATGCCGACCGCATCAGTGATTTCGCCCATGATGCCGCCCAGGGCATCGACTTCGCGGACCAGGTGTCCTTTGGCGATTCCGCCCACAGCGGGGTTACAAGACATTTGCGCGATCAGGTCGACGTTGAGCGTGTAGAGGGCGGTCTTCAGGCCCATGCGGGCCGCGGCCATGGCCGCTTCGCATCCGGCATGCCCGGCGCCAACCACGACTACGTCAAAATGTTCGGTGTAAGCCATCCGCGATTTCTATTCTAGCAATGAGTCGGCGATGACGCTCCTCGTGATGCTCCGGTGGGGGCTAGAATTGTGGGCCTCCGATATCGGTAAAACTAGCTTCTTGCCAATGGTCGGAGGGGAAATACCAGTTGCTGGCGCCGGCTTCGTGATTGTTACCGCCGGCGCCGTAGGCAATGGTTGGGGTTCGCCAATAGTCCATCCCCATCTGCAGCAGGGCGCCCGGAGAAATCTTGACACGGGCTTTGACGGTGCAGCCGTCGAGGTTTCCGACTGGTAGTGCGGCACGAGGCGACGCACTCCAAAAATGCCACACGCGATCCGGGCGCAGGCTCACGGGCAGGACCACCGCACGACCTGATTGACCGCTGCCGCTGCGTGGCAGGGCTGGGTCAGAGACCCGGTCCCACATAGGCTTTCGCACAATGGGCATGGGCTCGTGCTCATCGGTGCCAAACCAGGGCACGCGGCGATAGAGTCCGCCGCGAACCCTGCCGCCGTCGTCGTTGAGAATTACGTCTTTGCCGTCTACACGGCAAGCGAGCTGCGTGGAGGCAATTTCGACTTCTGCAGATTCGTGGCCTGGGACGCGGGTGTCGGCGATTGCGATTCCCCACAGCATGGCGGACTTGAAGTCGCGCGGGGGCGGGATTGGGTTCACGTATCCGGCTTTGTAACTGACCTCGTCGGGAACGCGCGGATCGTTCGCAACGACGAAGGCGAATGGACTCGACGCGCGGCCTTGAGGTGTGACCACTGTGATTGTGGAGGTTACGCCCTTATGCGGGATAAGCGTTATGAGTTCGTCAGGAGAAACGACCTCGAAAGGGGAGCCGGCGTCGCCCAGGTAGACGGCGGACGCTTCCTGCAGGTTTTTGCCGGTGATTTGCACCCGAGAGCCCTCGGGCCCGCTGGTGGGGGAGATTCGAATAATTTCGGAGCCGGTCGTTTGCGCAATCGAGACGACGCACAGAAACAAGGCCGGTGCTGCATAGGCCATCGCCACAATGACTCTCCTCGTTACCACATTCGCACCTTCCCTTTCAGCTCGCTGGCACGGGCGAGCACGCCCACGCCTACATTATCTGACGCAAGTCGCTCTTCGTTTCCTTGAAACCGCTCTATGTTGCGATGAATTCCCAGATTGGTAGTCGTTTGCATGCGGCCCGCCCGGCCTCGTATATTGAAGTGTCCTGGAGGCGCAATTATGACTAGCGAGCAATTCTTTGAGCAGTTGGATACGCGGATCGGGAAGTACGATCTGCTTTGCCATCCTTTTTATCAGGCATGGAGTGCAGGCAAGCTTACGCGCGAGGATTTACGGGACTACGCGCGGGATTACTACCATCATGTGGAGGCTTTTCCAATCTATCTGGCGGAGTTGGGTATCCGCCTGGACGAAAGCGATCTTCGCCGAGCGGTGTTGGCCAACATGGCGGACGAGAAAGGCCTGCCGGACACGTTGGGGGAAGAGTCGGCTTCGCATGCGGAGCTTTGGCTGGACTTTGCCGAAGGCATGGGCGCACAGCGCGACATGCGGGGACATAACCCGATCCCTGAAATTACCGAGCTGACGGCATTCTTCCATCGCGTGGCGGGCGAGGGCACACCGGAAGAGGCGCTGGCTGCTTTCTACGCGTATGAGTCGCAAGTACCACGGGTCGCGAAGGAGAAAGCCCGCGGGCTGCGTCAGATGTATGGCGGGGACGAGCGCATGACCGCCTATTTCACGCTGCACACTACGGCGGATGTTTGCCACTCGCAGGTCTGGCGTCAACAGTTAGGGAAACGGGTGGGAGCGAATCCGGAATTGGCAGAGAAGGCGCTGGCCGCGGGAGAGAATGCTGCAAAGGCGTTGTGGCACGCGCTCGATGGCATTGAGACGAGGCGCATGCAGAGCGTAGCGGCATAAGCATCGATCTTTAACGCAGATTGAATGGATGGGCCAGGGATTCGGTAGAATCATTGGCTCTTTTTTTGTGGGATTTCTTTATGGCGAAACCAATGCCAATTGGCGCTCGCGGAACGGCGGAGGAGACGGTTGAGTTCAAGCACACATTGACCTCGCATCATCCCGAACTGCCGCCGGTGTATTCGACTCCGGACATGATCCGGTTGATGGAAACGGCTGCGTTCCTTGCGTTGCATCCTTACTGCGAAGGCGACGAGATCACGGTGGGCACAGCAATTCATGTGGAGCATCGCGCGGCGAGCGGGATCGGGGCACGGATACGGGCGGAGGCGGTGCTGGAGTCCTTCGATGGCAAATTTTATCTGGTGCGAGTCACGGCGTGGGACGATGTCCAGGAGATTGGCCGCGGGACGGTAGGGCGCGCGGTGGTGAGCGTGGGGAGATTTTTGCAGAAGTTGAAGAGCCAGAATAAGTAGTTGGGGCGCGATTCGTCATTTAGAGCCGAGCAAAAGGGGCGGCCTTTGCGGTGAGTCGGCAAAGTTGCATAGGTTCTTCGCTTCGCTCAGAATGACAGCACGTTTAACTCTGGACCTCTAAGATTCGTCCCTGCACAAGCAAAGGAAATACTTGAGCGATATCGAAAAGCAAAAAGCGCAGGCGCACGCATTTCGCTCGATGCATCACGGGCCGAAGATTCTTCTCCTGCCGAATATTTGGGATGTGGCCAGTGCCCGCGTGCTTGAAGAAGCCGGGTTCGGCGCAATGGCTACGACCAGTGCCGGGATTGCTTTTACGCTCGGCTACCCCGACGGGCAGAAAATTTCGCGTGAGGAGATGCTGGCCCGAGTGGCGCGAATTGGCCGTGCGGTGAAGGTTCCGGTGACGGCGGATGTTGAGGCTGGCTACGGCGATCGTGCGGAAGACGCCGCCGAGACCGCTCGCGGCGTCATCGAGTCTGGCGCGGTCGGAATGAATCTGGAGGATGGAACCGGTCGGCCCGGACACCTTGTGGAGTTGTCGTCGCAGTTGGATAAAATTCGAGCGGTCCGCGAGACTGCGCTGAAATCGGGCGTGCCCCTGGTGCTAAATGCGCGCACAGATGTGTATCTCGAACAGATAGGCGCGCCTGAAACACGATACGGCGAGACCGTTCGACGGCTGCTCGCCTATCGCGATGCCGGCGCGGACTGCGTGTTTGCGCCGGGATTGAGCGATGCGGAGACGATCTCGCGGCTGGTACAGGATGTGCGGTGTCCGCTGAACATTCTTGCGGGCCCTGGCTCTCCTTCGGTGCCCGAACTGCAAAAGCTTGGAGTCGCGCGTGTAAGCCTGGGATCCGCTCCGATGCGCGCTACATTGGGATTGGTACACAGAATGGCGGAGGAACTCAAGAGCACTGGAACCTATGCAGCCCTCGAGGACGCTCCATCTCATGCGGATGTGAACCGGATGGTGGGATGAACTGCCAAGCGTGGCGCGGCTTGGATTCGAGCGCTAGTTGTACTATGTTCCCGTGGAGAAGTTGCCGAAGTCCGTACTCGAATACATTCGGAAACATGCACTCCTGAAGGCTGGGGGTCGCGTTGGGATTGCAGTCTCCGGTGGCGCGGATTCCGTCGCATTGCTGCGTGTGTTGCTGGAATTACGCAAGGAACTTGGCATTGTCCTCTCAGTAGTTCATTTCAATCACAAGTTGCGAGCGGTTGAGTCAGAGCAAGACGAGCGGTTCGTGGCCGAATTGGCTCAGCGGCACAAGTTAGAGGTGCGCTGCGAAAGCGGCGAAGTGGCCGCCTATGCCGCCGAGAAACATTCGAGTCTGGAAACGGCGGCGCGCGAAATGCGCTATCGGTATTTTCGGCAATTGCTGCGGAACGGCGAGTTGAGCCGGATTGCTACTGGGCACACGTTGGATGATCAAGCGGAAACGGTGCTGCTGAAAATCGTTCGTGGAGCGGGTAGCCGCGGGCTGGCGGGGATCTACCCACAGTTGTCGGTAAGCAGCTTTCAGCCGAGGCACCCTGAAGCCTCCATCATCCGTCCGCTGCTCGAAACCAGGCGCAGAGATCTCGAGGCTTACCTCGCTACGCTCGGGCAAAGTTGGCGCGAGGACAAGAGCAATCGCGACCTGCGGCATTTGCGCAATCGGGTGCGGCACGGGATTTTGCCCCGCCTTGAGCGCTACCTGAATCCAGGGGTTCGTGAGGCATTGGCAGAGACTGCCGAGATTGCCCGAGCCGAGGAGGAGTACTGGGAAAGGGAAGTCGCTCGATCGCTCCCACTGGTTTGGAAAGCTTCACAAACCCAGGACGACGCTCCTTCGGGGGGCGTTCTGAATTTTTCAGCGTCGAATGACTTGCCTTTGGCTTTGCAACGGCGACTGGTTCGAGCGGCCAGCGAATCCTTGGGATTGCGGCTGGATTTCCATCACGTGGAAGAGATTCTTGCATTGGGTTGTCGCGGGTCGGCCAAGTCCACGACGTTGCCGGATGGGTGGGTGGTCTCAAGGAAAACGGACGAGTTGCGGTTCGAGCCCGAACGGGGAACGCTGGACGAGTCGACGTACGAATATCGGCTTCCCGTCCCGGGGACGGTTGAGGTTTGGGAGACCAGATCACGCTTTGAAACTATCTTGGTTCCGGGAAGCGCTGCTGAAGGTTATAATCCCGGAGATTTGTTGGATCGCGCACTGCTTGCGGCCGAGTTAAGAGTCAGGAACTGGCGTCCAGGAGATCGCTTCTGGCCGGCGCATACCAAGGCCGCTAAGAAGATCAAGGAACTGTTACAGGAGCGGCATGTGGCGGGACCTGAACGGAAATTGTGGCCTGTAGTCGCGAGCGGAGTGGATGTCGTCTGGATGCGCGGCTTTCCAGCGCCAGCACAGTTGTGGCCGCGAGGCTCAGGTTGTAAGGCAGTCTTGCTGCGAGAAACAGCGTTGAAGAAGCGGGATGTTTAGAGTTTCGCGCTAACCGGACGGGCGAGGCGCCGGTCGCCACACGGCAAAACAAGGCTAAACAATGAACGCCAACCCAAAAGCTGAGCAGTTGCGCCTGGTGGTTCCCACCGACCAGATTCAGAAGCGCGTGCGCGAGATGGCGCGCCAGATCTCCTCCGACTATCAAGGCAAAACCATCCATGCACTGGGATTGTTGGAAAATGGCTTCATTTTCATGGCCGATCTGGTGCGGGTCCTGGAAGTACCGGTTATTTGCCAGTTCATCAAGCCGAGGTACCGCAGGGAGCAAGGGAACGCGGCGGCGGGCTTCATGGAAATCTTTTTTAGCCACGAACCAGCCATCGTGGGCCAGCACATACTGTTGATCGAGGGCCTGGTCCATTCCGGGGTGACCAGCGAATTTCTGATGAATGACCTGCGAGGCCGAGGCGCCGCGTCGGTCAAGCTGGCGACGTTGCTGGACCGGCAATCGGCTCGGAGAGTACAATTACAGCCGGACTATTTCGGATTTTTGGTGGACGAAGCTTTCCTGGTCGGTTATGGGTTGGGATCTCCCGAACAGACGCACCGGAACCTACCGTATTTGGCGGCTGCGAGCTGAACCTTTTCTGTGACTTAAGTCATGGCGAGAAGTCCATCCTTTTTTCCAAGAGAAGCGCTAAAATAAGGGTTGGCATTTTCCTCTATCCAATCCCGGCGGCTGGGCATCTAATTGTGTTGGTGGAGGAGCAAGTGCGTTTTTGGAGACAGGGCGTAACTTTTTCAGGAGTTCTAGGTGAATTCAACAGTTAAAACCGTGGTTTTTTGGTTGGTGATCGTGCTCTCGGCGTTCTTGCTCTGGCAGGTTGTGAAGGCGGGCGGCGCGGGGCAAAAAGAGAAGGAAGTCAACTTCTCGCAATTCATGTCGGATGTGGACCAAGGCAACGTCAAAGAGGTCACTATCAACTTGCAGGAAGTACATGGCAAGTTTCAGAATGACGGCTCCGGCTTCCATACGACCGTTCCTACAAATTATCCCGACATGATCAAGTTACTGCGCGACAAGGGCGTGAACATCTCCGTCCGCGACGCCAGCAGCGGGAGTTGGCCCAGTTGGTTGCTGAATCTGGCGCCGCTAATTCTGCTGGCCGCGTTGTGGTTCTTCATGATCCGGCAGATGCAGACGGGCGGAAATAAGGCACTGTCGTTCGGCAAGAGCCGGGCACGCCTGCTCTCCATGCAACAAAAGAAAGTTACGTTCAAGGACGTGGCCGGAGTGGAGGAGGCCAAAGAGGAACTGAAAGAGATTATCGAATTCCTGCGCGAGGCACAGAAATTCCAGAAGCTCGGCGGACGCATTCCCAAGGGCGTGCTGCTGGTTGGGCCTCCGGGAACGGGCAAAACTCTGCTGGCGAGAGCGGTAGCAGGCGAAGCCAATGTTCCGTTCTTTTCTATTTCCGGTTCGGACTTCGTGGAAATGTTCGTCGGCGTCGGCGCCAGCCGGGTGCGCGATCTGTTCGAGCAGGGCAAGAAGAATGCCCCGTGCATTATCTTCATCGATGAAATCGATGCAGTCGGGCGCCATCGCGGCGCTGGCCTCGGCGGTGGACACGATGAGCGCGAGCAGACACTGAATCAGTTGCTGGTCGAGATGGACGGCTTTGAATCGAATGAAGGCGTCATCCTCATGGCAGCAACCAACCGTCCTGACGTGCTCGATCCCGCGCTGTTGCGGCCCGGCCGTTTCGACCGCCGGGTGGTCGTGCATCGTCCGGACGTGCGCGGACGTGAAGAAATTTTGCGGGTCCATACCCGCAAAATTCCGTTGGCCGACGATGTTGATCTCTCCGTCCTGGCGCGAGGTACACCGGGCTTCTCTGGGGCTGACCTGGCCAACATGGTGAACGAGGCTGCACTGAGCGCCGCGCGGCAAAACCGCAAAGCCGTTCTCATGTACGACTTCGAACTGGCCAAGGACAAGGTCCTGATGGGCGTGGAGCGCAAGTCGCTCATCCTCACCGAAGAAGAAAAGAAGGTGACAGCGTATCACGAGGCAGGGCATGCGTTGGTCGCATCCAAGCTGCCGAATTCCGATCCGCTGCATAAAGTCACGATCATCCCGCGCGGCATGGCTCTCGGCGTGACCATGCAGTTGCCGATCGACGACAAACATAATTACACCAAGGAATATCTGGAGACGGAAATCGCCATCATGATGGGTGGCCGCATTGCCGAAGAGATGTTCCTCAACCAGATGAGCACGGGCGCGGGCAACGACATCGAGCGGGCCACGGAGTTGGCGCGCAAGATGGTCTGCGAGTTCGGCATGAGCGATCTGGGTCCGCTGACCTTCGGCAAGAAAGAAGAGCAGATTTTCCTGGGCCGCGAGATTGCTCAGCACCGCGATTACAGCGAAGCCACAGCAATCAAAATCGACGACGAAGTTCGCCGCATCGTCGGCCAAGGGTACAATACCGCGAAAGGCGTTCTGGCGGCCGACAACGGCGCTCTAGTCAGAATCGCGATTGCGTTGCTGGAGCGAGAAGTACTCGACGCCAATGAAATAAAAATGATTATCGAAGGCAAGGAACTGCCCAAGATGACGCCTCCGCCGAAGTCCGATGACGGCGTCCAGCAAGTGCTGAAGCCCGAGCCGGGTCGGCCGGGGATTGCCAAGGGTGGGGAGAGTCCGGCAAGAGCATAACCACCTTGTTATCCCGACCCGGAGCTTTTCATACACGAAGGGGATGACAAGCGGAGACGGCAATCTCGAATAGATAGTGTGGGGCGGCCCTGCCGCCCCAAGTTATTTTGCGGCCGTCGTCATCCGTTCACCAAATCCATCATATGTTCTGGATAGCGCGCTCCAGCCGTCACATCGCGCGGAAATACTTCGTCGATGCGCCGCAGATCCTGCGGAGTTAGCCGAACGTCGAGCGCGCCCACATTCTCCTCCAAATACTTGCGCCGCTTGGTGCCGGGAATCGGCGCAATGTCCTTTCCCTGCGCGAGCACCCAAGCCAGCGCCAGCTGCGAAGGTGTGCAGCCTTTCTCTTTCGCGATGTCCTCGACCCGGCGCACCAGATCAAGATTCTTCCGGAAATTCTCGCCCTGAAAACGAGGCGAGTTGCGGCGGTAGTCGTCGGCGGGAAGATCTTCGAATTTTTCAAATCTTCCGGTCAGGAAGCCGCGCCCCAGCGGGCTGTAAGCGACGAAGCCTATTCCCAGTTCGCGGCAGGTCGGCAGAATTTCGTCTTCGGGATCGCGCGTCCACAGCGAGTACTCGGTCTGCAGCGCAGCAATGGGATGAACCGTCACAGCGCGGCGCAGCGTTTTGGGGCTCGCCTCCGACAGCCCTAAATAGCGGACTTTGCCTTCCTTGACCAGTTGTGCCATCGCGCCCACGGTCTCTTCAATTGGTGTATCGGGATCAACGCGGTGCTGATAGTAAAGGTCAATCAAGTCCACGCCCAGCCGCCGCAGACTACCCTCGCAGGCCTTGCGGACATAATCCGGTTTGCCATTGACACCGCGGACGTTGGGATTATTTGGATCGCGAACAATCCCGAACTTAGTGGCCAATACGATTTGGTCGCGACGTCCGTGAATCGCTTTGCCCACCAGTTCTTCGTTAGTGAACGGCCCGTAGACGTCGGCGGTGTCGAGAAACGTGATGCCGAGTTCCAGAGCGCGGTGAATAGTAGCGATGGACTCCTGATCATCGCGTCCGCCATAGAAGTCCGACATGCCCATGCATCCCAGGCCCATGGCGGAGACTGTCGGACCGTTACGTCCAAGTTTGCGAGTTTCCATAAATGCCTCCGTGATAAGAAAATTTAGAAGCGCAAAAAGACTAACTTTTATCTCATCTGGTAGTGGATGCGCGAAGTGGCAGGCGGGAGTCAGGCATTAGAGATTATTCCAGTCCTTACTCGGTGGTTCTATGAGCCAAGTTCCCAAATGGTTTGAGCGGAAATTCGAATTCTCGCTTCCGGTGGAGTTATTTCCTAACCTCTGCATGCGCTTGCGTGGCACGCCCGCAAGGCTGGAAGAGATAGTCCGCGTCCAGCCGCGTGAGCGCATGGTGCAAAAACCAGCGGACAATTGGTCGGCCCAAGAACATACCGGCCATTTGCTCGATCTCGAACCTTTATGGCTGGCACGAGTTGATGACTACGTGGCCGGGGCAGTTGAACTCACAGTCGCTGACTTGAGCAACCGGAAAACTCATGAAGCCGGACACAACGGGCGTCGAGTTGAGGACATTCTTGTCGAGTTCCGGAAGTCGCGCTTACAGCTCGAAGATCGTCTTGAAGATTTGGACCCTGCGCTGTTCAGCCGTTCGATCCCGCATCCCCGGCTAAAAACGCCCTTCCGGCTGGTCGATCACTTGTACTTCGTCGCGGAGCACGACGATCATCATCTGGCGCGCACTTGGGAGCTCTTACACGCGGGCTAAAGCGGCCAGGCAGGTCTGGGATCAGGGCGCAACCGCAATCATGGGTTTTATCGATGGCAGCACTTCCCCGATTTCTGCAGCGGGAACCCCTGCCGCAGTGAGAGCTCTCGTCAGTTCGGTTGCATCCTCGGACGCAACCGAAATCAACAATCCGCCGGCGGTCTGCGGATCGAACAGAATCGTTTTCAGTTCCTCCCTTATGCCACCTTGATAGCCAACCACGCACTCGGCGAACTCGCGATTGGCTTTCAAGCCTCCGGGGATGTGACCGGCACGCACGCATTCGAGTGCGCCCTCGAGCAACGGTATGCGATTGGCATGGAGTCGAAGCGAGACGCTGGAGGCGAGCGCGATTTCGCGCGCGTGTCCGATCAAGCCGAAACCGGTGACGTCAGTCATGGCGTTGACGGCGAAAACGTCGTTGGTCGTTGGTCGTTGGTCGTTGGCCGCTTGCCCGAGTCGAAGACCCCGGCCACTGCGTGTTATGACCTCCGCGGCTTTCTTGTTTAGCGTGGTCATGGAGGCGATCGCGGCGTCGACCCAGGGCTGCTTCGCCGCTTTTTTCTTGATCGCCGTGGAGATCACGCCGGTGCCGAGGGCTTTGGTGAAAACCAGACGATCACCCGGTTTCGCGCCGCCATTGGTGAGCACTCTGGCAGGATCGATCAAACCGGTCACGGAATATCCGAACTTCATCTCCTCGTCGCGAACGCTATGCCCGCCAATCACGGAGCAACCGGCCTCGATCATCTTCGAAAGGCCGCCGGCGAGAATGCGCTCCAGAATCTCCAAATCAGCTTTTTCTGGAAAACACACGAGCGCGAGTGAAGTGCGCGGCTGGCCGCCCATGGCATAAACATCGCTGAGCGCGTTGGTGGCGGCAATCTGGCCGAAGGTGTAGGGATCGTCCACCATCGGGGTGAAGAAGTCCACGGTCTGCACCAGCGCGGCGCCGGGCCCGATTAAATACACTCCGGCGTCGTCGGCGTGATCGAAGCCGACCAGAACATTCGGATCATGCTGCCGGGCTAATTTCCCAAGCACCGCGTCCAGCGCCGCCGGACTCAGCTTGGACGCTCAACCCGCAGCTTTCACCGACTCGGTCAAACGAATTGGCTGTGCATCGGCCATGAAGGCATTCTAAAGCAACGGCAGATTTGTCACTTGGAACCCGGCTATGGCTTGCACGGATCACACGGATCAAGACGCAAGACAACAAAAGATTAATCCGTGGAATCCGTGGCCGCACTTCTATTTCACCGTGACGTCGGTTACTTGCAGGTCAGGATAGGCTTGATTCCAGTCGCTGCTGATGTGCTCGAAGGTAAGGCGAAACGGTTTGCTCTGGCCCGGGCCCAGCGGCGACAGACTCAGGTCGACAGCGTCGGGGTAGGGTCCGGTGGTTTGCAGAACGTGCAGCGGGACATTTTCGGCTTGCGCAACTTCTCCCAGGGAATTCTTGAACGCCACATGCACGACGGCATGTGTAACCGTCTTATCGCCGGTGTTGGTGATAGTTCCGTCGATGTAAGTTACGCTGGCACCGACAAAATTTTCTGCCGCGCTCATCTTCAGATCGGAGAGCTTGAGGTTGGCAGCGTAGGGATGCGCAATAGTCGTGCTTCTAGGGCTGCCGCGAGTGACCAGGGCAATAATGCCGACCACCACGACGACCAGCGCCACACCCAACAGAATTGGACGCAAATTCGAGTCGCGTTGATGTTCAGTCAGCCGAGATGGCTCGATGAGACCGCCCATGCGAAGATTGTATCCCAGCACCTAGTAACCAGTACCCAGCCGTCGGCAACCGGCCAGAGGCTCTCACGGACAAGCTAAAGTTATTGGGTTTCCTGCCGAAGGAGAAACTAGCAGGAGGTTTCTCATAAATGGTCAGCCCACTCAGTAGTGCAACGCACATTCAACCCCAAGCTGCGGTTCGGCCTTCGCAGACGCGCCAACCGACGAGTACGCCGGCTCCTCGAGCCGCACCTCAGGACACAGTGCAGATCAGCAACGTTGCCAAGATTCTGCAGGAAGCAAGCGAGACTCAGGCGCAAACTGCCAGGGAAGCCGCTACTGGCGACCTTCAAGCAACGGCGCGGCTGGCAAGGGAGGCGGCAAGCACCAAGTAATCATTTCATGTAATCCGGCTAACAGACAGAAGCCGGGACGCTTGGCGATTAGTAGGATTTGCCGCTGAGCGACCCGGCTTTTCTTGGCAGGCCCGCTCGCGGCCGACCGGGTTCCATCGTTGACGCTAAGAGATTTGAAAGCTCAACGTGCGAGAACTTTATTCTCCTCCCACGGTAAGCCCATCGATTCTTATGGTCGGACAAGCCACCGCGCCGCGGAACTCAAGATCGTTGCCGATCTCAGAAATATTGAAGAACATCTCCTTCAAATTCCCAGCCACCGTGATTTCTTCCACGGGATAAGCCAGCTCTCCGCCCGAAATCCAAAGCCCCGAAGCACCCCGCGAGTAGTCGCCTGTCACCAGGTTTGCTCCATGTCCGAGAAATTCGGTCACATAGAGTCCATCCTGAATCTCGGCGATGATCTGCCGCGGCGTTTTTGTCCCCGGCTGCAGGAAGTAATTTCCCGGACCAATTCCCGGTGTTCCTGCCAACCCGCGAGCTGCGTTGCCAGTGGTCTGAAGGCCGAGCTTTTTGGCAGCGTAAGTGTTCAGCAGGTAAGAATTGAGCACGCCGTTCTCAATCACGGTGGTGCGCCTTGTGGGGACGCCCTCGCCGTCAAATGGACTGGTCCCAAAACCTCCGGGGATGGTGCCGTCATCGATCACGCTGACGCTCTCGCCCGCAATCTTTTGTCCTAGCTTGCCCGCCAGAAACGATGCCCCGCGATAAACAGCATCTCCATTCACCCCCTCGAAAATATGTTCGAGGATCGAAGTGGACACCATAGGATCGAGAACCACAGGGACTCGTGCAGTCTTTGATTTTCGCGCGCCGAGGCGACGCAACGCACGCTGGGCAGCTACTTTGCCAACGTGCTCAGGGGACTCCAGCCGGCTTAGGCTGCGGGCCACGGAAAACCAGTAATCGCGTTGCTTGGCGCCATCATCCGACTGGGCGATGGGTACGGCCGCGAGGGAACAATAGGAGCGCTGGTATTCGCCGACGAATCCATGCGAGTTGGCCAGAATCTTGTGTCCGGTTGCAGCTTCGAACGAACCACCTTCGGAATTCTTGATACGAGGATCGTAGTCAAGCGCAGCCTTCTCCGCACGGCGTGCATAGCTGATGCGCTCTTCTCCGGGAAGCGAGTACACATCGGCAGAGTAAAGATTGAGGTCGGCGGCAATCGAGCCCAGCTGCGAAGCTTCCGGGATTCCGCCGTACGGGTCTTCGGAAGTGATCTTGGCAAGTTCGAGGGCCGATTTCACCATGCGGTCAAGGCCGGCGCGGGAGAAGTCGCTAGAATAAGTGCTGGCCGCGCGTTTGCCGTAGAACACACGCATGCCAATCGCCTTCGATCCAGACTCCTTCAGTGTCTCGACTTGCCCTAAACGGACGACGGTGGAAAATTCATCGCCTTCCCGGATGACGCATTCCGCGGCGGTAGCTCCACCAGACATAGCGCGGCGCACAATGTCCTGTGCCAGTTCGCGGAGGTCGGTCTCAAGCTTGTGGTTTCGAGTGTCTAACTGAGTTTGAACCATATGACGGAACAAAAGAGATAGCTAACTTCTTGCACCTTTCTCTGTGTCTCGGTGTCTCTCTGATGAAGAGCACTTACTGCATGAAGCCGCCGACATCTTTCCGGGCCGTTCCGCCCACAGTCAAGCGATCAATCTTGATTGTCGGAATACCAACGCCAACGGGAACGGCCTGCCCGTCCTTGCCGCAGGTGCCAACGCCTTCGTCGAGTTTCAGGTCATTGCCCACCATGGAAACGCGAGTAAGTACGTCGGGCCCGTTTCCGATCAGGGTCGCTCCTTTGATAGGAGCGGTAATCTGGCCATCTTCGATCAAGTACGCTTCCGACGCCGAAAAAACAAACTTTCCGTTCGTAATGTCAACTTGCCCGCCGCCGAAGTTCACCGCGTAGAGACCACGCCGGACGGAACGAATGATGTCCTGCGGATCGTCTTCGCCCGCGAGCATATAAGTATTAGTCATGCGCGGCATGGGAATGTGCTCGTAGCTTTCGCGGCGTCCGTTGCCCGTATCCGCAACTCCCATCAAGCGCGCGGAAAGCTTGTCGCTGAGATATCCCTTCAGGATTCCCTTCTCGATGAGCACCGTGTTCTGCGTCGGTTCGCCTTCATCGTCCACGTTGAGCGAGCCGCGGCGCCACGGAATAGTGCCGTTATCCACAACCGTACACTTTTCGCTGGCTACTCGCTTGCCGATCAATCCAGCGAATGCGGAAGTTTGCTTGCGATTGAAGTCAGCCTCCAGGCCGTGGCCCACAGCTTCATGCAGAAGCACGCCAGGCCAGCCGGGACCGAGCACCACTTCCATCTCACCGGCCGGAGCCTCGCGAGCGTCGAGTTGCAGGATGGCTTGGCGGGAAGCCTCCTTGGCAAAATATTCCGGCGTCTTTTCTCCAAAGAAAAAATCCAGAGCGACGCGCCCGCCGCCGCCGGCACTCCCACGCGCGGAATTACCCTCGATTTTTGCGATGCAGGAGACGTTCACCCGCGCCAGCGGTTGAGAGTCCTCGGCGAAGGTACCATCCGATCCCACTACCAGAATATGGCGAAGCTCATCCGCGTAGCTGGCGCGTACTTCTTTAATGCGGGGATCGTAAGCGCGGGCCGCCTGATCCGCGCGCATCACCAACTCGACCTTGGCGCTAATTTCCGCATCCACGGACGGAAGCGTTACAGGGTATAGACTTCGAGCTGGCTTTTCCTGGAAGCCGACCGCAGGAGTCTTAGCCGGTCCACTCGCGATTAACGCAGCGGTACGGGCGGCGTGCAGAATGCGCCCGGACGAAAGATCGTCGGTATATGCGTATCCGGTGCGTTCGCCGGCGATCACACGAATCCCGCATCCGGCGGAAATGCCCTGCGAGGCGGACTTTACCATGGACTCATCAACCAGCAGTGAGGTGGAAGAGAGGTATTCAAAATAAAGGTCCGCGAAATCGCCGCCTGCCGACAAGGCCGCTGTTAAGTAATGCTCGAGATCGTGCTCAGTTACTCCGTAGTGTTGAAAAAAGAACCTATTTTTGTCCACGTTAATTAGATGTCCTTGGGGCCCGAAAAGCTCCTTGCGTCATTATCCCATAGGGGCCTGACGGGGCGCGGACCCCCTCACTCCGTTTGTGCAGTATCGCGAATCGTGTTCACTCGTCACAGACGAGGATGGCGGACACCTGAGACAATTTCGCCGTGACTCCCGAATCCCTTATTCGTACGGTCGAAGAGTTTCTTACGTGCGCGCGTGACGCTGTAATCATTGAAGACGGCGCCGTGGTCTTTGATCTCGCACAATCCAAGTATTCCATCTCCGGGGAGCGCAATAAATGCCTGCTTCATTTGTGGTCGCCGGAGCGGAACTTCGTGAGGCGAGTGTTGGAAGCCGAGGTTAAGAATGAAGTCCTTCGGCTTGCGGTACAACGTCTGGGACAAGCGAAACCCACTAAGCTCGAGATCTGCCGAGAGCGCGATCGACGCACTCCTACCGCAAAGCGAGCCGCGCGCATCGCGTACCAGAGAGTCTTGAAACGCGTGCTGCAGCGCCGGTTCCCTGGATTCATCGTGGACCGGCTCAGCACGTCCACCGATCTGGAACATTCCTTCGGCCCCGTTTATGCCAGGGGATTGCTCCATCGGGGGCAATCTGCTTTCGCCGTGCTGGGCGTAAATGGCCAGGAGACGCAGGGCTCCATCGATGCAGCGCTTACCTTCGGCATTCTGTGGCTCGATGCCTGCCGGGTTGCGAAAGCCGGGAAGTTCGCAGTGGAAGGGCTGAAGCTGTTCTTGCCCGCGGGTGCTTCTGCTCTGACTCGGGAACGCGTGGCGCATTTGAATCCGGAAGCAGCCAAGTGGCAGTTGTACGAACTGGAAGAACGTGACGACAATTTGAAGGAGTTGGATATTTCTGATTGCGGCAATGTGGCGACCAGGCTGGTGCATTCGACGGACGAGGCGGCAGTACAAGCGAGGTTTGCTGCGGCGGTCTCGCAGGTTCGCGAGCAGATGTCCGAAGCCGAAGTGGCGACCTTGTCGCCCGCGGAGATCGCTTTCCGGTGTCATGGCCTGGAGTTTGCGCGAGCACGGCTCGCGCATCAGCCCGGATCGTTCAACAGCACCTCGGAAATCGCATTCGGAATAGGCGCGCAAGAAAGAATTCTGGGCGCCGCTAATATCGAAGCGTTTGTACAACTGGTTCGAAGCATCGGCGAAGTACGGCATCCCCAGGGCCCGCGCGACCATCCCCTGTGGCGGCTGCATCCGGAGCGCTGGCTGGAATCGTTGGTTGTGCGAGATGTCGCCGCGGTGGACGAACGCCTGGATCAAGCGTCGTTGTACTCCCAGGTGCCGGCATTTTCCGCTTCCGATCGCGCCATGATTGACGTGCTCAGCGTCACCAGGGACGGACGCCTCGCGGTGGTCGAGCTCAAAGCCGATGAGGACATCCACTTGCCATTGCAGGGTCTGGATTACTGGTCGCGAGTTGCGTGGCACCATGCTCGCGGCGAGTTCCAGCGTTTCGGATACTTTCCGGGACGGGAACTGCGGGTCGACAAGCCACTGCTCTTTCTGGTGGCGCCGGCTCTGCATGTGCATCCGACGACGGATACGTTGCTGCATTACATCTCGCCCGAGATTGATTGGGTGTTGCTCGGCATTGACGAGCGATGGCGCGATGGAGTGCGGATTGTCTTCCGCAAACGGCCTGCACGAAATACCCAGATTGCCAAAGCAGGCTAGTCGAGATGTTTCCGCAAAGGCGGTAAATCCGCGTTTATCTGCGCGAATCCTGACCGGGTTACTTCTCCGGCCACGCCCCTAAAAGACGGCGCGCGTCTAGCATCTGGCCCAGGTGATATGCGTTGTGATCGGCTAGCAGCAGGGCTTCGCGCAGGACGGTCTGACCGTCTCCCCATGCGATCTTGGCGAACAGATCGGTCTTGGGATCTTTCACCAGATCCAGCATCGCCCTCAGGTCTTGGCGGAATTTCTTGACGCTTGCGTTCCAACCCGCAGCCTTGGGCGGAGCTTCCGTTTTTGGCCAATATCCTTCGGGCCATTCCGGAGAAGCGTGCTTTGGGTTGCGACTGAACTCCAGAATGTCCCATTGCGCCATGCGGAGATGTTCCAACAACATCCAAAGTGAGTGCGGCAGGCCAGATGGCTTCTGTCCAAGCAGTTTGGGCGCAATGCCCGCGATTACTTCGTCGAACTTAGCGTGCGCACCACCGCCCTCGAGCAGATAAATAACATGCTCGCGCAGCGCTTTGTCCTTGAGGTCATGTTTCATATTTCGTAATTCCTCTCGATCGGTGAGTCTTTCCCTGGGCCAGGTGATGGATCGGTAACTTTTAGTGCGTCTGCCTCTGATTTCTCTCCCCGATAAACTCGCGCTATCCCGCGCACCACTCGTCGCAATGGCAGCGCGCCTTTCCCGTCCACAAAAAAGACTTCGCCTACTCGGCTGCTGCGGTAGTACCAGCGCTTGAGCAGAACCAGGTGTTCCATGGTTTCAAGCGCGGTGCTTGTAGTTGTCGGGGGAAACGAGGCGAGGGCTTCCTGGACGCGCGATTCCATCGACTGCGATTTCGCGTGTTCGGCGGACTGAATGGGAAAAGTCACCGGACCGGAAATGCGTCCAGTCTCGATCCGGAAGAAGTTAACCGAATTCGGGCTGACGCTTCCCTGCACTATCAGGCCCGCGAGACGATCGATGCGGCGAACGATTTCAGGAAGTTGGGTCAACACAGGCTTGAGCTTCTCCAGGCGTGCATGCAGGGAGGAAGCGTTTTCAAATTCCAGATTCGCCGAGGCGGCATCGCGCTGCACAGAGATTTCCCGCACCAGGGATTCGCCGCCGGTGTCGAAATATGCCTGCACGCGAGAAACCTCAGCCCGGTATTCCTCGTCGCTGCAGCCCTTGAAACAGGGCGCGAGACACATCTTCATCTCCGAATAGATGCAGCCGGGGAACTTGGGATCGGGATGCAGATCATCGACGCAGCGCCGCATCTTGAAAAAATCAAGCGAATCACTGGCAAACTTCTCTGCCGCGGTGCGCGCGGGAAACGGCCCATAGTAAATATTGCGCCCGTTGAGACGGCCGAGCCGAGTAGTGACGGAAGCACGGGGAAACTCGTTTTCTACGTGCAGCTTGACCAAAGGCGCGAAACGTAACCGCAGACGCTTGCCATAAGTCTCCGGAAACGTGGAACGCAAAAGCCGGTAAAGCAAGAACCCGGATTCAAAATCCGACCCGGTCGACGTGTACTCAATCCAGCGCACGCGATCTCGCAGACTGAGTCTCTTGCTGCGTTCCGAAGGCGCGCCGAGCAACCGCTGGAGACGTCGCCGCAGGTTGGCAGTCTTGCTGACGTAAGGCTCAGATTGCGGATCGTCGGCGCGAAGAAGAAATACGGCTGGCGTGGCTGGGATTGTCGTAAAGACTTCAGCATCGTGAGCGGGTACGAAATCGAGTTGGCACGTTAGCACAAGGCCATTCTAGTTTGGAACTAGCCCACAAGGGCGTATGGATGGTCGAGGGCAGTCGCAAAATAATCCTAGCGAAAACCAGCGGTTCGGAACTTCTTCCGGTAATCCGGCGCATCTAGGTCCACGACGCGGCACATCTCGCAGAGCCGTGAGCGCATACGTTCGCCGATGCGATCGCCTAGGGTCGCTTGTTGCCGCTCATTGTTGCGCGGACCTACGACGGCAGCGGCAGGTCCATCTTGGAAATTTGTAGTGATAATCGTTGTGCGATTCTCATTATAGCGAGTATTAAGAATAACGCTGACCGTATCCCAGACCCAACCGGTCGGCACGACGGCTCCCAAGTCGTCCAGAACGATGACTTCCGTTTCAAATACTGGGCTCAACAGTTCCAGTTCAGTGACTTCAACCGATGGATTGTAGGAATTCTGGATCTGTTTTAGCAGGTCGCGGTAGTCGCAAAATAGAGTAGGTATACCTTTCTTCAGCGTTAGCTCTCTTAGAATGGCGGCAGCCAAGTGAGTCTTACCCGTGCCGCTCGGCCCTATTAAGAGTAAGCCAGTTTTGTCCAGTGGATACTGCTCCACAAACTTAGAGGCAGCTATCTTTGCCGATGCCGCTCCACGCTGGGAACCCTCGACGATGTAAGAGTTAAAGTCGCAGGATTCGTAGTGTGGTGGAATTCGAGCTTTGCTCAACAGGCGCTCAGAACGCGATCGTAACCTACATTCGCACGGAGTGACCCGCTTGTCATCGCCAAGGGCTATAGTTTTCCAGCCCGTATCTCCACATATCTTGCAAACCGGAGTACTTTCAGGCTGGCTGACGCTCTCCGCTACATTTTGCCGAGTAACAGGCCCAGCAGGTCCCCCACTGTGTGAGACCAGAGTCTGGATGCTGCGTACACTCTTCTCGTCCATTTTCTTTTCTCCGCTCCCAAAACTCCGGTTTCTTAAAATACTGCCCTTCCGTGTAAAACTTAACCGGGTTAGGAATAAACCGCAAATCAGTTGGCGGCCAGTTCACTACCTTATCCGCAAAGTTCCTGGTTCCAGACATCACTGGATCTACTCCGTCCTTCGCTATCGCTTCGGTGATCGCGTCTTGCTGTACCTGCGGAAGGGGACGTCCTTTCATGTGGCTGTTTGCCGGGTAGAGATGCCCGATCTGATCAACTATCGAGCCTAAATCGTTGATCGTTTTCTTTTCTTCTACAAACTCCTTTATTTCTACAAATAACTTACTCTGTCTTTCAATTTCACCTTCATTTACAGACATTGGCGTGACACGACTGTGACCGGACCGTTCTTTACGTTTTCGTTCTGTAGCCGATCGACGATTCTGCTCATCTCGAACCATGCGTCGCGAGAAAATGGCCCCGCGAGTATCTCGCTGGGCCACACCCTTCGACACTAACTCCGCGATGTGTCCTAAGTTCGCGCCAATGTCGCCACCGATGGCCTCTGCAATTTCTTCATCGCTCCAAGGCTTACCTCTGGCATCAACGAACACGCCGCGAACCGGACATTCAAAAAGCAAACAGAGCAAATCCATCCAGACACCCTTTGCTGCCTTCGAACAACGGCGAAGACAAGGGTCCTTCTGCCAATCTCCTGGGTAAAACATGAAAGCGGGTAACTTTCCCATTCCTATAGTCCTCTATGATTTCGCCAGAAACTAACGGATGAAACGGCCATGTTTAAGGGGTGCGGTTCGTAGAGTGCCCGAGAGTTCGAACTCGCGCAAGAGGGAAAACTCCTCAGACTGTGAACATACTGTGCAGATGTGGTCCAGCCTGTGGATGAAGGCGGAAAAGATGACTGATGCAATCGTAGCGGAAGAATAATCGGAGCTGCTGTTCCATTTACATTCTATTACTTCGAATGCTTCCGCTTCGTCCTGACAGGATTGCCTGCGGCAGAATTCTCATTTGCCGCCTCCCTCACCATCTGGAGAAATGCACGGACCTCTGCTCTCAGCGGACGATGGCGAGGATGAATCACATCGAGGCTTCGCCGCAACGGTTCGGCATCGAGGAGTTTCACAGTTGTGAGCGTATGGGCACGAATCTCCCGTCCAACCGCCATCTGCGGAAGGAAGGAAAGACCTAGCCCACGCTCTACCATGCGCTTGGCAGTTTCAATCGAATCGACTTCCAAGGCGACGTTCGGGACGAGGCCGGCGGTCCGAAACAGGCTGTGGGTTAAGGTCCAGTCGCTCGACCCGCGCTCGTAGAAAATCAGCGGCCAACTGGCCACCTGCTCCAGGCGTGCCCGACGCGAATGTTTCGGGCCTCGTTTCGGATGCGCGACCAGCAGCAACGGATCGTCGCGAAGGCTAATGGTTTCGACCTCGGGATGGTGCAGCGAGCGAGCCAGGCCGATTTCTGCCTCTCCATTCAACACCATATCCAAGACTTCTTTCGAATGGCCAGGGCGAATGCTGATAATGACGTTGGGATGCGCCCGCTGAAAGCGCTTCAGAATATCTGGAAGAAAGTAGACAGAGATCGAGAGAGCGGCGGCAATCTGCAACGGCGTGCCACTTGACGGCTGCGACTCATGGACCGCCTGGCGGGCCATCGCCGCGGTCCGCAGGAGCAGTTCGGCGTGAGGACGAAACGTGCGGCCTGCATCGGAGACGATCAGCCCGCTGCGGGACCGCGAAAATAACTTTACTGCGAGCGACTCCTCTAATGCCTTGATGCGAGCGCTCACGGCGGGTTGGCTGATCCGCAGGGCTTCCGCGGCGCGATGAAAGCCGCCGAAGGTCGCAACCGCGAGAAACGTCTCAACCTGATCGATTTCCATATGCCCGTTCACCGGTTCCTGCATCTAACAACGTCTTATTATCACAGACACGCTGTCTGAGAACAATCCTTTATCAGAATGATAGAAACGTTTCGTTTGACCAGACTCGGCCTCGGGCACACAATCGCCAAAGATGTGGGCCAGTTTTGGCTGGGTTTGAAGGCCGGTGCGACCTCAGCGAGGCGACCTTTTCGTGGTTTTCGCCATCTGACCTCTGTCCGCGGACGGCCCGGTAATTGAGGGAAGGCACAAGGAAAACAAATATGACAAGCAACGGAAACGGAAAGAGCTCAAACACGGGAACGGACTGGAAGGCGAACACGCGCTGGGCAGGAATCACCCGCCCCTATGGCGTGGAAGACGTCGAGCGCCTGCGCGGCTCCCTCCACATTGAACACACCCTGGCCCGGCAAGGCGCGGAGCGGCTTTGGAACCTCCTGCATAGCGACTCTTACGTCCCTGCCCTGGGTGCAATGACCGGGAACCAGGCTGTCCAGCAGGTGAAAGCTGGACTGAAAGCGATCTACGTGAGTGGTTGGCAGGTTGCGGCTGACGCCAACGATGCCGGACAGATGTATCCCGACCAGAGTTTGTATCCCGCCGACAGCGTTCCTAACCTTTGCCGTCGCATCAATCAGGCCCTGACCCGTGCTGACCAGATTCATCACGCGGAAGGCCAAAATGGAACCCATTGGTTCGCACCCTTAATCGCCGATGCCGAAGCTGGATTCGGTGGCAACCTGAACGCATTCGAGTTGATGAAGGCGATGATCGAGGCCGGCGCCGCATGTGTTCATTTCGAGGACCAACTCTCCTCCGCCAAAAAGTGCGGACATCTGGGCGGCAAAGTTCTGGTGCCGACCGTGGAGGCGATCCAAAAGCTGGTTGCGGCACGTCTCGCGGCTGATGTGCTCGGCGTGCCCACGCTTGTCATGGCGCGTACCGATGCGGACAGCGCGCATCTTCTGACCAGCGATGTGGATCCGCGCGACCGCGAATTCCTCACGGGAGAAAGAACTCCGGAAGGCTTCTTCGGAATCCGCGGCGGCATTGATTCGGCAATCGCACGTGCGATTTCCTACGCACCCTACGCAGACCTCATCTGGTGCGAGACTTCGCATCCCGACCTGGAAGAAGCGCGCCAGTTCGCGGAGGCCGTGCATGCGAAATTTCCCGGCAAGATGCTGGCGTATAATTGCTCGCCATCATTCAACTGGAAAAAGAAACTCGACGACGCGACCATCGCCCGCTTCCAGACCGAGCTTGCCGCTATGGGATACAAGTTCCAGTTCATCACGCTGGCTGGTTTCCATGCCTTGAACCTGAGCATGTTTGAGCTGGCCCGCGGATACAAACTCACCGGCATGAGTGCGTACTCCCGGCTGCAGGAAAAGGAATTCAGCAGCGAATATCAGCATGGCTACGAAGCGGTCAAGCACCAGCGCTTCGTGGGTACCGGCTACTTTGATGCCGTGACGCAGGTCATCGCAGGCGGAACATCGTCGGTAACGGCGCTGGCCGGTTCAACTGAAGCCTCGCAGTTTGCCCAGATGAAGCCGCAGATGCGCCCGAAAAGCGGCCCCGAAGCGGATTGCCAGCCCATTCTCGGCGACTGCCCATCCCCTGAAGCCATCGTCCAATTGCAAATTCAGGAACCTGGCCCCGAGGAAAGCCTGATGCCTTCCGGGGACTAAGCTACGCATAACTACCATTGTCGGACCGAAAAGCCACTCTTCTGAATCGCCAAACAGCGCGGAGAGTGGCTTTGGTTTTGGGCAGAATTCCAAGCTTTGGACACCTTTTCCCTTTAAGATGACCCAAACAAGGCATCCAGAGCCGATTTTCACAGTTGACATTCCTCCTTGTCAGGAGCTAAATAAGTCCGCCGGGTTTCTCACTCAGGGACTGCTCCCTGTTTCGTGCCCTTTGAGGACAAGGAAACCTGCCAGGAGAGACGATGAATAAAGCCGATCTCATTGACCGAATCGCATCTGGTAGCGGCATTAGCAAAGTGCAAGCAGCTACCGCAATCGACACAACCGTGGACAGTATTACGTCGGCACTGAAAAAAGGTGATCGCGTAGCGTTGATTGGATTTGGCACCTTCTCTGTATCCCAGAGAAAGGCCCGCAATGGGCGTAACCCGCAGACGGGCGCCACCATCAAAATCGCTGCCCGGAAAGTAGCAAAGTTTTCTGCCGGAGCTGAACTCAAGAAAGCAGTCAACCGCAGCAAGTAAAGGGACCCTAGTTTCACGTCGAATACGGCAGGGGGTCGGCCCTGCCGTTTTTCTTTTGCGTCTCTCGATTAATGAAGCCACAATGCCCACACCAGAGCCTACCCGCGCATCGGCTTCATTGCACTCGGCTGCTGACGCTCCGCGCTGGCGGGTCTTAGGGTTGTTGTCGATCGCAATTGTCCTGTCGCTGACGGCTTGGTTTTCAGCCACGTCGGTCATGCCCGAGCTGAAACGTGAATGGAACCTTTCGCCCCTTGTCCTGGCGTGGCTCACCAATGGCGTGCAGATCGGTTTCGTCTGTGGCGCCTTGGGCGCCAGCCTGGTCAATCTTCCCGACATTGTTCGTCTCAGGACACTGATGGCATTGTCCGCCCTATTGGCGGCATTAGCGAACGCGTCATTCCTGCTCGGCCACGGTCCTAAAGGCGCAGTTGCAGCCCGAGTCGTGACGGGATTTGCTCTGGCCGGCGTCTATCCGCCCGCGCTCAAGCTTGTCTCCACATGGTTCAATCGCGATCGAGGCCTTGCGCTCGGAACCGTAATCGCCGCATTAACGCTCGGGTCGTCCATGCCCCATCTTTTTCGCAGCCTGTCGGGTGCCGTGGACTGGCGATTTGTGGTCAGAACGTCCACTCTTACCACCCTGGTTGGAGCAGTGCTCTTTTTTTTCTTCGCGCGGGAGGGACCATATCCCTTCGGCCGCGCGCTTTTCGATCCGCGACAGGCCGGGGCTGTCTTCCGTGATCGTGACCTTCTGCTCGCCAACCTCGGCTATTTCGGACACATGTGGGAACTCTACGCAATGTGGGCATGGCTTCTGGTGTACGTGAGCGAAGCCCTCGTCGCCCAGCGCATGTCGGTGCTCGGGCGGGCGTCTCTCCTAACCTTCGTGGCGATTGCGACGGGCGCGCTCGGTTGCATCCTAGGAGGGGTTCTGTCCGATCGCATCGGACGCACTCTAACTACTGCTGGGATGATGATCGTTTCCGGAGCCTGCGCCCTCGCCATCGGCTTTGCCTTCGATGGGCCGGCATGGCTATTCATCACGATCCTGGTGATCTGGGGTATCTCGATCATCGGGGACTCCGCCCAGTTTTCCGCCATGGTTACCGAACTCGCGGACCAACGCTTTGTCGGAACCGCACTCTCCGTTCAACTAGGTCTCGGATTTGCGCTCACCGTAGCTGCGATTTGGCTGATGCCGCGCATCGCCGACCTCCTGGGATCCTGGCGATGGGCATTTCTCGTGCTGGTTCCAGGCCCCGCGATCGGCGCCCTCGCCATGCTATTGCTGCGGAGAAGCCCTGCGAGCGCGCGCCTGGCCAACGGAATGCGCTAAAGGCCGCCCGCTCGCGGTAACGGAATTTCCGCACCACTCGCGTGGGGATAGCCGCCCAGCTCTCCAGTCGACGCTGTCACTCTGAGGGCGCGGAATCTTCGCGGAGCAAAAGGTTCAGCGAAGGATCTGATGGTCACACGAGGGCTACTCCATTTGCTGAATCCTTCACTCTTCCTTTAGAATCGAATGGTTCGGTACAGAGGTTAAGAGACTATGAAAGCAGCCATTCATCCCGCTTACAATGAAATCCGCGTTATGTGTGCGTGCGGCAACAGCTTTAGCACCCGCTCGACCCACAAGGGCGACATCCACGTAGAAATCTGCTCCAATTGCCATCCCTTCTTTACCGGCAAGCAGAAGCTCATGGATACCGCCGGCCGTGTGGAACGCTTCCGCCGCAAGTACGCCAAGAAAGAATCACCGAAGGCGTAACGTTCGATTTGAGGATTTGCGAAGCCCAGAGCCTCCCATTGCGGAGGCTCTGCTTCTTCCAGCGTGAATCGAGCGTGGGAAGAGGAGGGCTCGCTGAAGCCGTTGGCTCACAAAACCCATGTCATTCCGAGAAGCGAAGCGACGAGGAATCCGGTTTTTCGTCGACGAGGCCAGACCCTGGATCATTCTATTCGTCTTCCGTGGGATTGATGGGTTCTCCCACGATGTTGTAATAAACCTCTTTGGGCTTCGCTTTTGCCGGTTTAGCCGAAGCCTGCGGGGGCGGCGGTTGCACGGAGGCCTTGGGCCGCGACGCTGCTGGAGGCGACCAGTATTGTTCGGACGGCGGAGCTGCTGCTGAAGGTGAAACAACCGGAGCTGCCATCGTTGCCGCAGGTGCCGCCGAAGGCGCAGCTTGCACTGGCACAACCGGCGAGGGCGGTGCATCGGAATGGCGCACCGGAATGGCGTTCCCGCTCACAGACTTGATACGAATTACCTTCGGCTTCCGTTGCACCCAGGAATTCAGTGCCACCGCGACGATCCCTGCAAAGCAAAGCTCCAAAACCGCTGTAAACAGAGCCGGAAGGTTGATGTCACCCTTGCCCAGATATAGCGGGGATTGGACATCGCCGCCCATCGTCCTTGCCAGCAATGGCAGGACAAGGTTGTTGGTGACCGCAATGATAAGTCCCCAGATCCCTTCGGCCAGGATCACGCCAATCATCACGCGGCCGATCCATCTGCCGGCGTCCCAGCTCGATGATTCCGGGGAGGGCGTTCCAGAAATTTCATTCATAAAGTATGTGATGCAAATTGTGCCGCAGCGGACAGTCGCAGGGAAGGCGTCGGGGAACGATCCTCAGGCTATCCGCGCGAGGTTTCGTCATCGCCTGGGCTGACCCGTTCGCCTACTAGGTTGTAAAGAACTTCGCCAGGCCTTTCTGGCTGTGCATGGAGCGTTATCTCTGGCTCCGGCTCACTCGATTGGTCTGGAGTGGCAAGAGGGATTCCATCTTCTCCAGGGGCTTTGTGAATCCAGCGATTAAGGTAAAAAACAAAAATCAGAGCGACGGCGAAATCGAGCACCGACCCAAGCAACGGTTGCCACGGGAAGGGCGTTCTCGTTTGAAACAGAACGGATTCAGTGTGCCCCTCAAGCAGCTTCCCAACAGTTGGCACGATCAGGTACCAGGTAAGCGCGTTCAGAAACCGAAGGCACACCTCTGCGAGGATGACCGCCAAAGCAATCTGCCCTGCTCGTTTTCTCAGGAGCGAGGATCGTAGCTCTTGGATAAATTGTCCTGGTGTGTCATCCATTCATCGCCTCGATAAGGTGAGCAATTGTGCCACAGCCAGATAACTTGCGGAAGGCAGTAAAATAGCAAGGTGCGCAAGTTCTGGGACAATCCGGGAAACGTAGGCGGGGGCTTCCTCGCCGGTGGGGGCGGCATTGTGCCCGATCGGGTGACGATCGGCAATATCGAGATCACGCCCGCGACCGTCCTCGCACCGATGGCGGGAGTTACTGACACCGTATTTCGGCGCTTCATACGCAACCTCGGCGGATGCGGCCTGATCATGACCGAGTTCACATCAGCCGATGGGGTACTCCGGGCGAAAGACCAGAAGGCTAAGCGCTACCTGCACTTCTACGAGGACGAGCATCCCATCTCGGCCCAGCTTTTTGGCAGCGATCCCCGAGTGATGGCGGACGCCGCTCGCATGGTCGAAGATCTGGGTTTTGATTTGGTCGACCTCAACCTTGGATGCCCGGCGAAGAAGGTGGTCAAGTGCAATGGCGGCTCGGGCCTGCTGCGCGATTTGCCCGCGATCGGCAAGATCTTCGAGGCGGTGCGCGCAGCCATCAAGATTCCATTTACCGTGAAGTTCCGCGCGGGCTGGGACGACGAAAACATCGTCTGCGTCGAGTTGGCGAAGATGGCCGAGGACTGCGGCCTATGCGCTGTCGCCTTGCATGCTCGCACCCGCGAGCAGGGCTACAGCGGTCGGGCGCGGTGGGAATGGATTGCCGCAGTGAAGCAGGCGGTTAAGATTCCGGTCATCGGCAATGGCGATATCCGCACCCCTGCGGACGCATGCGCAATCGTGGCGCAGACTGGATGCGATGCGGTGATGATCGGACGAACTGCGCCGGCGAATCCCTGGATCTTCCGGCAGATCGGGCAATACATCGCGAGCGGCCGCTATGAGGAACCATCTGAGGCCGATCGTTACGAGATGATCCGCACATATTTCCAGATGCTGATCGAGGAAGAGTTGCCAGACGCGGTTGGCAAGATGAAGCAGTTTGCCTCGTGGTTCACGCATGGCGTTCCCGGCGGAGCGGGGTTGCGCAAGGCTATTTATGAGTCAAAGAGCGCGCCGGAAATCCTGTCCCGCGTCGAAGAATTTTTCGAGCAAAGACTGTGTGGAGCGGGTGCCCTCGCCCGCTAGTTGGCGAGCCCATCCGCTCTTACTTCACTTCCCTCATCAACATCTTTCCTCTTTCATCTTTTTCCAGGTAGGCCCAGGGGATGTCCGGGTCGTGGGTGAACATGGTCAGCCATTTCTCGGGAATCGACTGAGCGTAATACCGCTTGCGGCTTTCGATGTTTTGCAGCGGGAACAGATCGAAGGCCATTCCCCAGGTCAGATCGAGGTGGGCGCTGGTGGGGATCAGATCGGAGACATAGCAGGCAGTCTGGCCTTGGCTTTTTATGATTACGGCTTGCATGGTTTGGGTGTGGCCAGGGAAGACTTTGACGGACACGCCGGGGACGATTTCGCGGTCGCCTTGCAGCAACTCCATCTGGCCGGTTTTGATCAGCGGATCGTAGTTGTCGGACATGTAGCTGATGGCGTCGCGTTCAAGCTGGAGGCGTCCGTGTTGCCACTCGCCTTCGGGGGCGTAGTATTTCGCTTTGGGAAATGTGGGGACGACTTTGCCGCGCTCGAGCATTGTGTTCCATCCGCAGTGATCGAAATGCAGGTGGGTGTTGATCACGATGTCGATGTCTTCCGGTGAAACGTCTGCGGCGGATAGATTGTCGAGCAGTTTGGCAGGCTGGCCGAAGATCTTGATCAGCCTCTCCGGCAGCTTATTGCCGATACCGGTTTCGATCAGAATGGTTTGCTTTCCAGTTCGTACCACGACGGAGTTCAATCCCACGGGGACGTAGTTCTCGGCGTCGGCCTTTACTTTCTTTCCCCACATGACCTTGGGGATGACACCGAAGAAGGTTCCTCCGTCGAGCCTATAAAGGCCGTCGGGGACGGCGATAAGTTCGAAGTCGCCAAGGGTCAAGCGGTGCATGCATCAGCCTCGTGCTTTCGCAGATTTATTTTGCACCACTTTATTTTGCACCAGCCCGGGTTGGAGTTGGCGGTTTACTTTTTCGTTATCTGGTACCCCCTCCCCCCTGATCTTTTGGAATCATCAGATTAGGGTCGCACTCTCCCCAAAATCTTTGAGTTGGAAGGACTTATATGCAAAATCTTCCGGACAAAGGAGTTAGCGGTTATTCGTATTATCTATTGGCTGAATATACAGTTACAGGATTAACTGAAAGCGTGCTGGAAAGTCAAGGGAGAAGTGCAGAAATGCGAGAGACATTCCCATTCCTGGGACCGACCTATAACCACGGCCGTAACAGTGCCGGTCGTATTTCAAGATCTGACCCACTTTGGAGATAGGCCCCCATGGATGCGGCTTTATCCCACACCACGATCATTCGTACGTCGTAAACTCTGTCTCCAATTTGTGATCGGGGTCACAACCGGCGGTGACCTCCGCCACTGCGGGCCCAGGCATGGCCGCGCGAAAATCATTGCGAAGAAGTAATGGGGCCAAAAACCTCAAGGAGTGACCAATGCTGCGCATGCAAGCCGAGTATTCGCCAAACAAAATCTTTTCAAAGCTGTTTGCAATCATATCGCTGGTTGTCCTCTCCGTTCCCGCCGCCCGCGCCGTGCCCAGTTACTCACGGCAAACCGGGCTGGCCTGCGCGTCGTGCCACTACGCTCCACCCGAGCTGACGCCATTCGGAAGAACCTTCAAGCTGGAAGGCTACACGTTTACCACCAAGGCCGAGGTCAGTGATGAAAAGAAAGGGCACAATGGAGCCCTGCATCTGCTTGAGGCATTTCCCCTCTCCGTACTCTTCGATACTTCGCTGACGGTGGCGAAATCACCTCAGCCAGGCACTCAGAACGGCAATTTTCAGTTTCCGCAGGCGGCATCGCTGTTCCTGGCCGGGGCATGGACGGACTATGTCGGCAGCTTTGTGCAGGTCACTTACGATACGCAGGGCGATCACTTCAGTTGGGACAATACCGATATCCGCTACGCCAATCACAAGGGCACACTATTGGGAAAGCCCCTCACCTATGGCGTAAGCATGAACAACAATCCCACCGTCGAGGATCTGTGGAACAGCACGCCTGCCTGGGGCTTTCCCTTCACCGGAAGCAACTCGGCTCCCACGCCTTCCGCGGGCGCGCTAATCAATGGAGGCCTGGCCCAGGATGTGGCGGGAGTGGGCGGCTACACCATGTGGAACGAGCACTGGTATCTGGCGGGAACCATGTATCGTTCGGAACATATTGGGGGAGCGCAGCCCAATGCAGGAACGGGATTCGGGATTAATGTCAGGGGCGTCGCGCCGTACTGGCGGGCGGCCTGGCAAACTTCCACCAAAAACAATTACCTGGAAATCGGAAGCTACGGCATACACGTGAAAAGTACTCCAAATTCGGTCGTCGGACTGATGGATAGCTACACGGACTTTGCCGGAGACTTTCAGTATGACCGGATCATTCCCCAATTTAAGAACGATGTGCTTTCCGTCCGTGGTGCCTACATCAGGGAAAACTCAACCCTGCTTGCGACTTTCGCGGCGGGTGGGGCAGCGCAGAGCGGCCATCACTTGAACACCGCCCAGGCGAATGTGGAATATCACTTCGGCACACGATTTTCTGGAACTGCTGGATTGTTCGACATTACTGGAACCCGCGATCCGTTGCTCTTCGCTCCGGCGGCGGTTTCGGGAAGCGCCAACGGCAGCCCTCAGAGTAATGGCTACATTCTGAATGTTTCGTGGTGGCCCGAGCAGAATGTCGATCTAGCCGTGCAGTACACCGGCTACTTCCGATTCAATGGCGCACAAACCAATTACGATGGCGCGGGACGGAATGCTGCGGCGAACAACGCGGTCTACCTGCTCGCACGATTTGTCTTTTGATCCCTCAGAATGATGTAGACTCCTAGCCTGAAGGAAGTGGAACATTGAACGGGCTGGGAGTCTACGGGACCACGCGAAGATTGCACTGCCAGGAGATCGACATGCGACATTTTTTTCTGTGCCTTATTCCAGCGGGGATGTGGTGCTGCCTCGGCCTGCCAACTGCGGCGCAGGCCCCATCTGATGCTGCCAGAATTTACAAGGCAAATTGCGTTCTCTGTCACTCGGCCGATGGCAGTGGAGGGAATCCAACCGGCAAAGCGCTGAACGCGAAGGATCTCCGTTCCGAGGATGTTCAGAAGCAGAGCGATGCGGAACTGGCAGAAGTGATCGCCAAAGGTAGGGGGAAGATGCCTGCCTTCGGTGCGAAGCTGAAGCCAGACGACGTAACCAAACTCGTAGCTTATATCCGAGGCCTGGCTAACAAAAAATAAGGGTGTTGCAAGGCGCGGAGGAGCAGCGCGCCGATTATTGACCTCATGAGGGCAATCGAGGATTTCCATGCTCGGACGCGAAAACACAATACTTAAGCCTTCACTGTCTGGATTGCCCGTTCAGAGCCGGCGCTCGTTTCTCGGCGTGCTGCTGGCCCTGGGGTCAGTTTTTGTCGGTGCATTGCTTTCCGTGCCGCTGGTTCGCTTCGCACTTTTCCCATTGCTACGACGTACAACTGAAGTCAAAACTTCGCCCGTGGGAGAACTGAGCGAGTTTTCGTCGTTCACCGATCCGGTGATGCGCACCATTCAGATCGAGCAAGTGGATGGATGGCGTAAAGCGATATCCGAAAAAGCGGTTTATGTGACGAAAGATAGTCGGGGGCAGCTTCAGGTCCTCACATCGATCTGTCCACATCTGGGTTGCACGGTCCCCTGGAACAAGGAAAAGGCGCAGTTTGTTTGCCCCTGCCATGGCGCTACTTTTTCTCCAGATGGAACCCGTGTCAGCGGGCCTTCGCTGCGGGGGATGGATTCACTGGAGACGTCGATTGAAAACGGCCAGCTCAAAGTACGATTTCAATACTTTCGGCAGCTGGTCTCCGACAAGGAAGTCATCGGGTAGGGAAGGAACGATCGAGAAGTGCATTTGATGCCCGGAAACGAGAGTAGCGCCACTGCGCCCTCCCAGCGAGGCCTATGGGGATGGATTAACCATCGAACCGGCTTGGATGATTTGCTTCGGGCCACTCTCGATGAACCCATTCCCGGTGGCGCACGATTCGCATATATATTCGGCTCGGGGTTGTTGTTCATTTTCATTTCGCAGGTGATTACCGGGGTATTTCTTGCCCTGTATTACGTTCCGTCTGCCGATCACGCACATACTACCGTCGCTTACATCACAAAGGCGGTTACAGCTGGATCTTTTCTTCGCAGCCTGCACGCCTACGGGGCCAGCGCGATGATTGTTGTGTTGTTCCTCCATCTATCGCAAACCTACATCTACGGATCTTACAAAGGACGGCGCGAGCTTCTTTGGCTCTCGGGATGTGTGCTGTTTGGGCTGGTTCTGGCAATGGCCTTCACCGGCTACCTGCTGCCCTGGGACCAACGAGCCTATTTTGCTACTGCGGTGGGAACGAATGCCGTCAGCGAAGTTCCCTGGATCGGCGAGAGCCTGAAGCGCCTGATGCGTGGCGGCACGGAGATGGGCACGCTCACCGTCTCGCGGTTTTTCGTGGCTCATGTTTTTCTTATTCCTGCCTTCATCTTCGCGCTGGTGGCTTCCCACATTTTCCTATTTCGCAAAGCGGGAGCCGCTGGACCGGTGAATGAAGATCCTTATCATCCAAAACAGGGGGCTGAGCTTTTCTATCCGCGTCAAGTGTTGATGGATCTTTCTCTGACAGCACTGCTCATTATTGGGCTCGGCTTGCTGTGCTTCCTGGTGCCAGTACAGTTGGGTCCGCCGGCGAATCCTGCAGACGCGCAATACGTACCGCGACCGGAGTGGTATTACCTGCCAATATTTCAGTGGCTGAAATATTGGCACGGGTCAGCTGCGATCGTCGGCGTGCTGGTGATTCCAGTCCTGCTGGTCTTTGCCGTTCTCGCGCTTCCGTTTGTCGATCGCGGGATCGAACGGCGCCCGTGGAAGCGGCCGGCAGCGCTGGGAGGGTATGCATTCGTGGTGTTCTCGCTGGTGGGCCTCGGTGTGCGCAGCGAGTACCTGGATCGGCACGACCCTGGAGTCGCTCACCAATTGGCGAAACAGAGGGCCGAAGAAGGGGAGTATTCGCGCAAACCCTTCGAGCCAGACCTTTCTGCCGCGTCGCTTGCTGCGGCGAACGTAACGCTCGCGGATCCGCTAGCCGCGAAAGGGAAGACCATCTTCGAGGGGCAATCGTGCAGCGCGTGTCACGGTGATGGGGGAGTGGGTACGGCTGCGGCTCCGGCGCTTATCGGCACGGCGACAAAGTTTTCACCTGACCAACTTGCCGATCTCTTCAAACATCCCACTGAAAAGATGAACGCTGGGGGCATGCCGCCCATTAACCTGCCGCCAGATGATTTGAAGGCGTTGATGGCATATGTCGAGAGTCTCAAATAGCCGGGGACAACCGATCACGACGTCAGAAACTGCTGCAGTCCTGGCTTATCGGTAATGACCAAGCTGGAGCCGCGGACTTCGACCAACTGCTGGCGCTTGAAATCGGTAAACAGCCGGGTTACCGTTTCGCGGGAGGTCCCTAGCATCTCCGCGATTTCTTCGTGGGTCAGGGTCAAAACGGAGCGCGAGTTCTCGGAATTTCCGCCGTGATTATCGTTCCAGTCCAACAGGAACCGTGCCAGTTTTTCCGCAGCAGAAGTGGATAGACCCAGATAGCGTACCTCTTGACAGGTTGCGTAATAAATGTCGCTTAGGACTTGGGCAACTCTGAGCGCGGCGTCTCCATGTTCACGCAAAAACCCAACGAACAGATCGCGCCTAATGAAATTTGCCTGTAGCGGTTCCAGCGTCTCGGCCGTGAGTTCGTAAGGTTTCCCGGAAATGGTTCCGGGAAGGCCTATGATCTCGCCGCCAACGGCGAAGCGCATGATCAGCGATTTACCATCGGCTGAGCCCGCACTAAGCTTCACTCTGCCATTGCAGAGGATGAAGACCCCGCGTGGCTCTTGACCTTCGACAAAAAGTAGGGAACCTTTTGGGTATGTTGCCAACGAGGACATGGACTGCAAAGCCTCCAGTTCTCGTAGTGGCAGATCGCAAAAGATCCGGTCGTGACGTAACGGACAAATGAGGCAACTTTCTATAATGTCCAGGCCGTAGGGGGTTCGCATCCTCTCCCTCGCCCGGAATTATACGACGGCTACTTCAGTTCGTGCTCGAAGTGGTCTTCGATCATGTGGAATAGGTGATTGCGATCGTCGGAGCCGCGGATGCTGTGGGTTTTGTTGGGATAGACCATGAAGCGGAATTGTTTGCCGGCTTTGATCAGGGCTTCGACCATCTGGATGCTGTTCTGGAAATGCACGTTGTCGTCGCCGGTGCCGTGAGCGAGGAGCAGCGATCCTTGCAGCTTGTCGGCTACTTTGGGCAGGTTCAGATCGACGTAGCTGGTGGTGTCCTTGTCGGTGGGGAGGCCGTTGTTGCGTTCGGTGTAGATGGAGTCGTAGTTGCGCCAGTCGGTGACTGGAGCTACAGCGGCGCCCGCTTTGAACAGGTTTGAATGCGTCATGGCGTAAAGGGTCATGGAGGCGCCGTTGCTCCATCCCCAGATGCCTACGCGGCTGCGGTCGAGTTGGGGATATTGGGCGAAGAGCTGATCGAGAGCGGTGAGCTGGTCTTTCAGTTCGATTCCGCCGAACTGATGGCGGACTGCGGTCATGAACTTGCGGTCGCGGTTGGGAGTGCCGCGATTGTCCATGGTAAAGATTGCGAAGCCTTGCTGGGCCAGAAGTTCGTGGAAGAGGCCGGGAGCGCCGATCCAAGAACCCTCGATCCAACTGTTGGTGACCAGTTGCGCGGCCGGGCCTCCGTAGATATTTACGATCAACGGGATTTTGCCGGCGGATGAGCTTTCTGGCGGGAGCAGGAGTTCGCCGTAGAGAGTAGATCCGTCGTCGGCTTTGAATTCGAGGAATTCGGGCGCGGTTAATCCGTAATCGTCGACGCTGCGCGACTTCCATACGTTCTTGCAGTCGCCGTCGGTAGTGCAAATCGCCGTGCGCGGGGGCGTCATCAGGGCGGAGAATTCGTCGACGAAATGCTTGCCATCTTCGGCGAATACAGCGTGATGGGTTCCATCTTCCTCGGTGACGGGTTCGAAGCTGGAGCCGTCCAGCTTTACCGAGTAGATCTGGCGCTCGCGGGGATCGTCCTGGTTGCAAGTGAAATAGACCACGCCAGCATCCTCGTCCACCGCCTCGACCCCGAGCATTGCGAAATCGCCTTTGGTGAGCTGGCGTTCGAGCTTGGCGTCGTATGCGAGCGGGTTCTCTTTGTCGAAGCTATACAGATAGAGTTGGGTGGTTCCGTCTCGCCAGCTTGACCAGAGGAAACGGTCCCCCGACTTCAGGATGGTCACGTCGTCGTTGACGTTGACCCAGGCGTTGGGCGTGGACTCGGTGAGGACTTTGCGGGTGCGTCCAGAGTGGGCATCGATGAAGTATAGGTCCAGGTTGTCCTGCGCGCGATTCAATACTTCGGCCCAGAGGATGCCCTCGCGCACCCAACCGAAACGGGGGATGTAGGTGGCGGGATTTTCGGCCAGCGAAATCCACTTTGGTTCGCCGCCGGCGGCGCTGATCACGCCGAGGCGCACCTCTGGATTGGGATCGCCGGCTTTGGGATACTTCTCCATATCTACCGTGGGATGCGTGGGCATCCAGTCGGTGAGGGGATAGCTGGGGACTCGGGTTTCGTCCATGCGCAGGAAGGCGATGCTCTTGCTGTCCGGCGACCAGAAGTAGTTGCTGCGCACGCCGAGTTCCTCGGCGTAGACCCAGTCCACCTCGCCGTTGAGCAGATTGCCATCTTTCTTTTGGTCTTCTTTGTCCCGAGTGAGTTGCTTTTCGTTGTCGCTCGGAAACGTGCGGACATACAGATTGTGTTTGCGAACATAGGCCAGGCGGGTGCCGTCGGGAGAGAACTTGGGATCGCTGTTCGGGTCGGAGGACTCGCTGAGCTGGATGGCGGTTCCGGTTTCGAGCGAATAAAACCAGAGCTGACCACGCGGGACGAAGAGCAGGTGTTTGGAATCGGGCACCCAGTGATAAGGATCGACGTGGTAGCGAGTGATCCGTTCTATTTCGCGCTCGTCCTGACTTTTCGTGAGGGGCGGAGCGAGCGCCGCCAGTCTGGTTTCGTTGACCAGCAGCGTCTTCGCCCCGGTGGTGGCGTCCACCGACCACAACTCGGCATGTTCGCCGGAGTCGTCGCGCTGGATGAAAGTGAATTTCGTCTGGTCGGGAGTCCACTGGATGGTTTCCGGAGGACGTCCGGTCAGGCCGCCTTCGGCGAAGATGGCTTCGATGGTCAGAGGCTTCCTGGCAGGGATCGGTGCGGCAGACTGGGCAGCGGCTAATGAGATGAGGAACGAGTACAGGAGCATCCGACCAATCAGTCGAGTCACAAGGCATCTCCGGGCATAAATTCGGCTGTAAGGCGAGGCTCAAAAGTGTACACCGGCGGAGCGGGTTCGTGCAGGCTGGGCTTCTTCGGGTGCTCGATCCTGTTCTCGGCGACCTCTGCGATTTAAAACTTTGCTCTGCAATCGTTACCAAAATCTGAAATTGCAGAGGTTGCTGAGAACTGCGGCAAAGATAGCCAAAGATGGAGAAAGCAAAACAGGCTAACATGCTAAAATCAAGAGAAAGCGCTACTCTTAAATGATGCTTCCTGACGTCCAAAACCTGATCGCACTGCAACAGGCGGATCGGGAAATCCTGCGTTTGAAGGAAGAAATTGCGGCGCTGCCCAAGCGGGTGTCGGCGATTGAACAGCAACTGGCGGGAACCCACGCCGTCCTGGAAAAGGCCAAGACCGCCGTCAAGGCCGATGAAGCGGCCCGCCGCAAATACGAGAGCGCGATTTCCGACCAGCAACAGAAGATCTCCAAATACCGCGACCAATCGCTCGCCGTTAAGACCAACGAACAATACAAAGCTCTGCTGCATGAGATTCAGTTTGCTGAGCAGGACATTCGGGCGAATGAAGACAAGATTCTGGAGTTGATGGTCAACTCCGAGACCCGGGAGAAGGACGTGAAAGCCGCGGAAGCGGAGTTGAAGGCCGAGACGGCGGAGATTGAAAAGGAAAAGATCGAGGCCCGGCAGCGGACGGCCGAAGACGAACAGCAGTTGGCCGAGTGGAATGCCAAACGCGACACGGCGCGAGCCGGGGTCGATGCCGATCTGTTGCGCCAGTACGATCGAGTGGCAAAGCATCGCGGGACGGGCCTTTCCGAAGCGCGCGATCACAAGTGCCTGGCGTGCCAGGTTATGCTGCGTCCGCAGACCTACAACGAAGTGCGCGCGGGAACTCAGGTGGTGACCTGCGAGTCCTGCCAGAGGATTCTTTATCAGGATCCGTCACACGACGAGGCGCCAGATCCCGCCGTGGTCGCAAGACGACGGCGAGCCCATCCGAAGTTCGAATCCAGCCAAGCCTGGTACTACCGGCCGAGCTTCGAGGAACACGGAGAAGTATTTCTGGTTTATTTCAACAACAAAGGGATGTCGAGCCGCCACGTGTATGACAGTTCGTCGGGACGCGGCATTGGCGATATCCTGGTCCGCGAAGGCGAATACCGGTTGGCGTTTCCCGAGGATTTCTCTGATGATGTTATCCGCCTGAACGGAAGTTGGAGCGAGTCCGAGTTGGAGGAGTGGGGAAATGAGCTGCCTACGGCGACCCTTGACGCTCTCCACCGAGACCTCGATTTGGCGCGGGTGGAATCGCGTAAGCGCGGTCATGCCCGGGAAGCTGTTGCTTCGGAGCATCCCGCCGCTAGCTGAAAACCCTAGAAAACCTTCATGTTGACGCCGCCCGGGCGATGACGCTCGCGCCTGCACTATCCTTGCCGGGTTAAGATTCCTTCATGCCCAAAAAATTGACGGACTCTCACGGGCTTCCCGTGGTGAAAGTGTCTCGCCGGGGAGCGAATAGGCTCAAGGAAGGGCACGTGTGGGTCTATCGCTCGGACATCGTAGCGGCAGAAGGTGTTGCTCCCGGTGCGCTGGTCGGAGTGGTGGACGATCGGGAAAAATTCCTGGGCACGGCGTTGTACAGCAGCGCTTCGCAAATTGCGATTCGCATGATCTCGCGGGAGGCCGTCAAGGATCTCGATGGTCTGCTGCGGAAGCGCATCCAGGAAGCAATCGCTTATCGTGAGCGAGTGGTGCGCGACACGGACGCGTACAGGATCGTCTTCAGCGAAGCGGACTTTCTGCCCGGCCTGATTGTGGATCGTTACAATGACCTGCTTTCGCTGCAGGTTCTTACTCAGGCAATGGATGCGGAAGCGGTACGCCAGGTCATCGTCTACGAACTGGCCGAGCGGCTGAAACCTGAGGCAATCGCCGAGCGCGTCGATCCTCGCGTGCGAGAGTTGGAGCAACTGCCCGCCCGACCCTCCAGCCTGCTCCAAGGCCAGAAGACCAGCACCATATTTTCGATGAATGAAGTTCGCTTCCGTCACGAAGTTTTCGAGGGCCAGAAGACGGGCGCGTTTCTTGATCAACGCGAAAACTATGCGGCCGCGGCACACTATGCCCACGGCGACGCTCTGGACGTTTTTTGCTACCACGGAGGCTTTGCTCTCCACCTGGCTCCGCATTGTTCGAAGGTGACGGGAGTGGACAGCTCCCGACCGGCGCTTGAGGCCGCTGATCGCAATGCCGCACTGAACGGACGCGAGATCGAATGGATCGAGGCCAACGCTTTCGACCTGCTGCGGGACTACGCCACCGCCGGGCAACAATACGACACAATCGTGCTTGATCCCCCCGCGTTCGCCAAGAGCAAGAGCAATCTGGAAACAGCACTCCGGGGCTACAAGGAGCTCAATCTGCGGGCTCTGAAGATGCTGCGGCCTGGCGGAATCCTAGTTACTTGCTCCTGCTCTTACCATGTCAGCGTGGGAGAGTTTGTCGAGGTTGTGGCGCAAGCCTCCCGCGATATGCACAGAAATCTTCGGTTCCTGGAGAACCGGACCCAAGCGAAGGACCATCCCGTAGTACTGACTGTCCCGGAAACCGCGTACCTAAAGTGCCTTATATTGGCTGTAAGTTAATGAAATTAAGAGCCTATGAAATTGTTGACAATAGTACGATCACATTTTATGCTTCTTTTACGCTAATTGGGCATCCAAGCAAACGTAGGAGCCATAAAACTCACCAAGATTTGAAGGAGGAAATTAGCTATGACTGTATTAACCCGTTGGGAACCGTTCCGTGAGTTCACCACTCTGCAAGACCGTATGAACCGGTTGTTCCGTGATTCGTTCAGTCCCGAAGCGCAGGATCAGGCTTTAGGCACAAGCGGTTTCGCGCCGCCCGTGGACGTGTACGAAGATGAGCACAACATCGCGCTGAAGATCGAAGTTCCGGGAATTGACGAGAAAGATATCGACGTCCGCATCGAGAACAACACTCTGACCGTGCACGGCGAGCGCAAGTTCGAGAAGGAAGAAAAAGAAGAGAACTTCCGTCGCGTGGAGCGGCAGTATGGAAGCTTCACTCGCTCCTTTACCTTGCCCACGACCGTGGATCCGGAAAAGGTCTCGGCCAACTGTGACAAGGGAATCCTGAAGATCACCTTGGCGAAGAAGGCAGAAGCCAAGCCCAAGCAGATTAAAGTCAACGTTAGCAGCGAGAAGACCCTGGAAGCCAAGGCGCCAGGCAAAGCCGCCTAAGTTGGGAAAGAACATTTGGGGACAGCCACCTTAGCTGTCCGGTCGAGCGAAGCTCGATAGTTCTAACGGGAGACGGGCAGAGGTAACCGTCTCCCTTTTTGATTTTGCAGTCGGGTAATCGGGTAATCTGGTAATCGAAACCGGTGACAACTTCGAGTTAGCAGCGTGAAGGGCAAATTGCCGATCACTCAATTACAAACGGAGTTCTTATGACAATTCGCTGGGATAAATTCACAGTTAAGGCGCAGGAGGCAGTCCAGCGCGCCAGCAGTCTGGCGTCAGAGCACGGTAATCCCGAACTGATGCCGGTACATCTTCTGGCCGCATTGCTCGAGGACAACGAAGGCATTGTCCCACCCGTGCTGGAAAAAATCGGAATTGGTCCACAGGCGGTGCTGAATGATGCCTACGAGGTGATTGAGAGCTTGCCCAAAGTCTCCGGCAGCGCGGCCCAGGCGACGATCTCGAACTCGGTGAATCAGCTATTGGAAACGGCATTCAAGGAAGCCAGCAATTTCAAGGACGAATATGTTTCGACTGAGCACCTGCTGCTCGCGGCTACCGAACTCAAGCGCGATCCGGCGCGGGAAATCCTGGCGCGTCACGGCGCAACTCATGATGCCATTCTGAAAGCGCTGACCTCAGTGCGCGGATCGCAGAAAGTCACCGACCAGAATCCTGAAGACAAGTACCAGTCGTTGCAACGCTATACCCGCGACCTCACCGAACAGGCGCGTCGCGGCAAGCTCGATCCCGTGATTGGCCGTGACGAAGAAATCCGCCGGGTGGTGCAGGTGCTTTCCCGCCGGACAAAGAATAATCCAGTTCTGATTGGAGAGCCGGGCGTAGGCAAGACTGCCATTGTCGAAGGCTTGGCCCAGCGCATCATCTCGGGCGATGTGCCCGAAGGCTTGAAGAACAAGCGCGTCGTGGCACTCGATCTAGGTGCCATGCTGGCGGGCGCAAAATACCGGGGTGAGTTTGAAGATCGCCTGAAAGCGGTACTGAAAGAGATTGAGGATTCGTCAGGACAGATCATCCTCTTCATCGACGAGTTACACACGCTGATTGGGGCAGGCGCGGCTGAAGGCGCGATGGATGCGTCCAACATGCTCAAGCCCGCGCTCGCTAGAGGCGAGCTGCGCGCGATCGGCGCAACGACGCTGAATGAATACCGCAAGCACATTGAGAAAGATGCGGCTCTGGAGCGCCGTTTCCAAATTGTTTTCGTTGGCGAACCCACGGTTGAGGACACCATTGCCATCCTCCGCGGGCTGAAAGAGCGTTACGAGGTGCATCACGGAGTACGCATCAAGGACTCTGCGATCGTCGCCGCCGCGACCTTGTCACATCGCTACATCTCCGACCGATTCCTGCCCGACAAAGCCATCGACCTTATTGATGAGGCCGCAGCCTCGCTGCGAATTCAGATCGACTCCATGCCCACCGAGATCGACCAGCTTGAGCGCAAGGCGACCCAGCTCGAAATCGAGCGGCAGGCGTTGAAGAAGGAAGACGATCGCAACTCGAAAGAGCGCCTCCAGCTTATTGACCGGGAACTGGCGGAAATTCGCGAAACCGCTACTGCGCTAAAGGCCGCCTGGAAGCGGGAAAAGGAATTGATCGCCCGTTCGCGCGGTCTGAAGGAAAAGATCGAGCAGTTAAAGATCGAAGAACAAGCCGAAGAGCGCAAGGGAAACCTGCAGCGCGTGGCCGAAATCCGCTACGGCCTTCTGCGCCAGACCGAGGAAGAACTCAACAAACTCACTGCCCAGATGGAACAAAAGGGCAAGGCGCGGATGCTGAAAGAAGAAGTGGACGAAGAAGACGTCGCCAAAATTGTCTCCAAGTGGACCGGCATTCCGGTCTCGAAGATGCTCGAGGGCGAAGTCAAGAAGTTGATCAGCATGGAAGACCGGCTGCGGCAGCGCGTCGTCGGCCAGGACGAGGCGCTGGAGCGGGTTTCAAACGCTATCCGCCGCTCCCGCGCGGGGTTGAGCGATCCCAAGCGTCCGATTGGTTCATTTATTTTCCTAGGACCAACGGGCGTGGGCAAGACCGAACTGGCGCGCGCTCTCGCCGAATTTCTCTTCGACGACGAGCATTCCATGGTGAGAATTGACATGTCCGAGTACATGGAGAAGCACGCCGTATCGCGGCTCATCGGCGCGCCTCCGGGATACGTTGGATATGAGGAAGGCGGGCAGCTCACCGAGCAGGTACGGCGGCGCCCCTATGCGGTCATCTTGTTCGACGAGATCGAAAAGGCGCATCCCGACGTGTTCAATGTCTTGCTGCAAATCATGGACGATGGCCGCCTCACCGACGGGAAAGGGCGCACCGTCGATTTCCGCAATACTGTGATCATTATGACTTCGAACCTGGGGTCTGCTTTTCTGCAGGCGGAAGGTTTGCGCTCCGAGAAGGAGTTTGAAGAAGCTTCGAAACAGGTGATCAACGCTCTGCACGGGCACTTCAAGCCGGAGTTCCTCAATCGCGTGGACGACATCATCATCTTCAGGCCGCTCGGCAAAGACCAACTGGCGAAGATCATCGAGCTGCGTCTGGAGGATGTGCGGCATCTGCTGGCCGAGCGCAAAATCTCGCTTGAACTCACGGATGCGGCGAAAGAGTTGTTGTTCGCCCAGGGCTATGATCCGAATTTTGGAGCGCGGCCATTGAAGCGGGCGATTCAGAAGCTGGTGCAGGACCCGTTGGCGCTGAAGATTCTCGATGGTGAAGTGCTGACCGGCGACCACGTGATCGTGGACGCCGACAAACGTGCCGGCAAAATGAAGTTCGAAATCAGCCGGCGGGTGGGTGAGGGAGAACCTGTTAAAGCAAAGCGCTGAATAGTGAGCCACGGATCCGAAAACTCGTTTGGAATTGCTGATCTGTGGCTAGTGTTTTGCGAATACTTCTTTTACCGGCGCCTGATACAGATACCAGACGACTATCACGCGGACCGTGATTCCTAATCCAGCCCAAAGCAGCGATGCACGAAAGTCTACCGCAGCGGCGGAAACAGCAGGGATCAGCATCACTGCTCCGAGGAATCCCGCAACGATGGCCGCGCGCCGCGCCCAGTTCTTCAGGCTTAGCAATCCCCATCCGACCAGCGCTCCTGTTCCCGCCACCAGCAGGAACATGTAGGGTCCGGCCAACTCCAAACCACTGAGCAGCGCCGCTCCCAGTGCCATGGAGACTGCGCCGGGCAGTGCCAGCGTGATGACGCCGATCAAGCCCAGGTAAGCCGCGGCAAGGAAGAAGATGAACGCAATCGCGGTCACGCCGGTCGGGATCGAAGAAGCCACGCGCTTTCACCTCGCTCCAAGAAACTGAGCCACGGATTTCAACAGATTCTCACGGAATCCACTCCTGAACCTAGGGAATCCGTGTTGACCCGCGTATACCCGTGGTCCAAGGGCCTGGATGTCTCGAAAGACATACGACGTTCGGGCGGGACTTGAAGACACATACAGGCTACGCTGTGCCGATGGCATTAGTAGTGTTCTGCAGGAGAAGCATGAAACCAACTGTGGCCACGGTATTGACGGTGATTTTGCTGGGGTGCGGCGGAAGCCCGCGCAGCCCCGCTCCGGTTGGGTTTTTGAACCAGACCCGGCATTCGGACGCGGAACTGCAAGCGCTCTGGGCGGAGGCACAGCAAAGTGTGGCGCAGCGAATCGACTTGAATCCGCTACAGCGACTGTCTAACAACGTTTCCCCGGAAACGCGCCCTGGCGATCCTCGTGCTTTAGAGGTAGAGCCTCACCAGCTTTTGGTAGCGGCTGAGCCGGATGTTTCGTCTGAGATTTTACTCGCGGCGACTGGGGAGCAGCGATCCGACCCCACGGGAATGATTGCGTGTCCGCACCCTTGCAATGTCCGGTATTCCACGGCGTACTCGTTCTACCAGCCTGAACTGACAAAGTACGCTGCCTCGTGGGAGTTCACGACAAACAACTTCAGCGTGATCCTGGAGTATGAGTTCGAAAACCACATCCTCAATTCGTTGGGCTACGACATGACGTGGCGATGAATGGAAGCTTACTTCTTTTCAGCTTTTTTGCTGGAACTCTCGGATTTCGACTTCTCCGTGGACTTTGACGACTTTTCTTCCTTCTTCGGAGAAGACTCCTCTTTCGAAGCAGATTCTTTCTTTGACGCGGCCTCATCTTTTGACTTGGAATCTCCATTCGAGGAGGCTGTTCCCGAGGACTTCTTGGCGTAGTCGGTGACGTACCAGCCTGACCCCTTGAACTGTACAGCCGGGGCTGTGATCGTCTGCTCGACCGGACCGCCGCAGTCCGGGCACTTCTTCATGGGACGATCGGAATATTTCACGATCCGTTCGAAGCGGTGATGGCACTTCTTGCATTCGTATTCGTAAAGTGGCATGGACTCCTGAAATCGCCCCTTAAACGGGATAAGGTGCGAATGCTTCCCTGCTTTGATTTTAGGGTTCGGGGCTGCCCCCGTCAATTTACGAGCGAGGTGCGAGTTTGGCCCGAGTGATAGACTCCGTCGAAGGTGGTCCGAGAAATGAAGCCCGCTGAAGCCGGCGCTACCGATTCGAGCCGTATTCTTGCGTCCGGGCTCTATCTGGTAGCTACTCCGATCGGCAACCTGGAAGACATTACCCTGCGCGCGTTACGCGTGCTGAAGCAATCCGACCTGATCGCCTGCGAAGACACGCGCCAGACTCAGAAGTTGCTCAGTCACTACGGCATCGCCACTCGCACCACCAGCTACCACGAACACAACGAGATGACTCGCTCTGCGGAGCTTGTTCTGGAACTGGAACAGGGAGCGCGGATTGCCCTGGTAACGGACGCAGGCATGCCCGGTATTTCTGACCCTGGATTTCGCCTGATTTCACTTGCGATTCGACATCACGTCCCGGTAGTGCCGATTCCGGGCGCGTCGGCCTTTCTGTCGGCTCTGGTGGCGAGCGGCTTGCCCACGGATTCATTTCGCTTCAGCGGATTCCTGCCTGCGAAACGCGGCCAGAGACGGGAGGTCATCGAGAGCGTTCGGGAATCGGCCCGGACGCAGCTGTTTTACGAGGCCCCGCATCGGGTGAAGGAAGCGCTGGAAGATATCGTCGAAATTCTGGGAGGGCAACGACAGGTGGTCATCGCCCGCGAAGTCACCAAAATCCACGAAGAGTTTTTGCGTGGGCCGGCCGAACAGGTTCTGGAAACGCTCAAAGCCCGCGGCGACATCAAGGGCGAGATCACTTTGCTGGTCGGAAAAATGGAAGCTACTGAACAAAAGGCATTGCCCTCGCGAATGAGCATCCGGGAACGGGTTGAGCAGATCATCGCGCAGGAGAAGCTGGACGAGAAGGCAGCGCTGAAGAGAATTGCAAAAGAAATGGGAATCTCAAAGAGTGAAGCCTACAGAGAATTGCAGAGGAGCAAGTGACCGTACGGTCCGCTCATCACTTCGGACTCAGTTCCCGCTTCACGGCTTCGCTGACCAACTTGCCGTCCACGCGGACTCCGGCGTTGGTGAAGCGGGCCATAACGTTCTTCATTACCGTCCCCATGTCTTTCATTGTGGGAGAGCCCATCTCGGCGACGACCGCCTTTATTCCCGCTACGATCGCGTCTTCGCCGGCGGCCTTGGGCATGTAAGCTTCGATCAGCTTGATCTCGGCGGCTTCCTTATCCGCCATCTCCTGGCGGCCGCCCTTGGTGAATTGCTCGACCGATTCCCTGCGTTGCTTGATCAGCGTGCTAAGCACCTGTTGGGCTTCCTTATCGTCGAGCGGAGCCATTTTGTCGATCTCGCGGTTTTTGAGCGCGGTCTTGACCATGCGCAAGGTAGACAGCCGCCGCTCCTCGCGCGCTTTCATGGCGGCCGTGATGTCTTTCTGGATTTGTTCAATCAGGCTCATGATGCGCCAATTATAGCGGAGTGGTCCGACACCGAATGCCCGGCGTCGGAAAGTGACTGAGTGTGACTAATTCGTTCTTTGCGCATCTGATGTTTCAGGAGGCTACTTCATGAGCAGATTAGCAATTTGGGCACAGTTGGAAGCTAAGCCGGGTAAGGAGAAGGAAGTAGAAACGTTCCTTAAATCCGCACAACCGCTCGCGGAACGCGAGCCTGGAACAATCACCTGGTATGCAATTAAAATGGGACCGGGAAAATACGGCATCTTTGATACGTTCGCCGACGAGAATGGGCGGAATGCACACCTAAAAGGGGAAATTGCCAAAGCTCTCTTCGCCAAAGCGGACGACCTCTTTGCCAAGCCGCCAGAAATTGCTAAACCTGAAGTTCTCGCGGCGAAATCCGCTCGGGGCTGATTTTTGCCGCAATTCTGCGCTTGCTCGCGTACCGGCGCGTAGAGACGCGGACCGCACATGTCAGAAATGGCAAGGTTCCGATAAACTACTTGAGAATACAATCCTAACCATCTCAAGGGCTTATCGGATGCTGCGCAAGAACCGTCTCTTTACACCCGGACCCACGCCGATACTTCCCGCAGCCCAGACTGCGATGGCGTCGTCTGCCATGCACCATCGGACGGCTGAGTTCCGAGCTCTTTACGCGCGAGTGCTGGCCGACTTGAAGGATTTTATCGGAACGACCGCCGACGTCCTGGTACTGGCTTCTTCCGGTACCGGCGTAATGGAAGGCTCAGTCTCGAACCTGACGTCGCCCGGCGACCAGGTGCTGGTGTTGACCGCGGGAAAGTTCGGCGAGCGCTGGCGCGATCTGACTAAAGCTTTCGGATGCGTGGTGGAGATCGTAAGCGTGCCTTACGGCCAGACCTTCGCGCTTGATGAAGTGCGTGACAAGCTGACTCCGGACATTCGCGCCGTCTACATGCAATCGACCGAGAGTTCCACGGGCGTGCAGCATGATGTAAAAGGCGTCGCGCAGTTGGTGCGCAAGGCTGGCGACGGAACGCTGCTAATTGTAGATGCGATCACCGGCCTCGGCACCACTCACTTTGACGTCGATGGTTGGGGCATTGACGTCATTATCGGCGGATCGCAGAAGGCGCTGATGGTCCCGCCGGGCCTTGCCTATTGTGCCGTCAGCGAACGCGCCTGGAAGCGAATGGAGGCCGCGAAGTCTCCGCGGTATTACTTCGATTTTCGTAGGGAGCGCAAGGCCGCAGCTAAAGGAGAGTCGGCGTACACGCCCGCGACCTCGTTATTCGCCGCCCTGGGAGGGGCGCTCGATTTCATCCGACAGATGGGCGATGGCAATCTGGTAGCGGGCCGCAAGGCGCTCGTTGAAAATGCAGAACTCGCGGCGCAGATGACGCGCGCAGGCGCGCAGGCGCTGGGACTGAAGCTGTTCGCCCCGTCAGCTCCGGCAGCAGCGCTTACTGCGATTCAGTCGCCCAGCGGTATCGACTCCGGGGCCATCGTAAAACAATTCCGCGAATCGTTTGCCGCGGTGGTGGCGAATGGCCAAGGCGAGATGAAGGGGCAACTATTTCGCATCGCGCACCTGGGGTACTACGATTATCTCGATACGGTTGGAATCCTGGGTGCGCTCGAACATGTGCTCGCCGGAGTGACCGGACGGCCAGTCGAGTACGGTGCGGCGGTGCGCGCAGCTCAACTTGTGTACGCCAAGCCAGCAAGAATGGAAGCCGTCGCACGCAGTTGAGTTTCCAGAACCTTGCCACAATTTTACCGAGCAACACGTATCTGGATTTACTGGGTACGGTGTATCCGCGAAATCCGTGACGATCCGTGGCTGGTCTTAATCAATTATGAAAATTGTCGTTGCTGAAAAGATATCTGCCTCTGCTGTCGACTTGTTACGTGAGCCCAGGTGGGTCGTGGTCACTCCCGACCAGATGGATGGCGGACTGGCGGCGCAGTTGGAGTCCGCCGATGCCCTGATTGTGCGCTCGGCGGTGCAAGTCAATGCGGAGCTGTTGGCCAAGGCACCCAAGCTGCGGGTCATCGGGCGGGCCGGAGTGGGGGTCGACAATATCGATCTGGAGCCGGCGACGCGCCAGGGCATCGCCGTCATGAACACGCCCGGGGCGAATGCGGTCGCCGTCGCGGAACATACCTTGGCGATGATGCTGGCCCTGGCTCGCCATCTCTGCCGGGCGAACGAGTTGATGCATGCCGGCAAGTGGGAGAAAAAGTCTCTTCAAGGCACGGAGCTGCGGGGCAAGACTCTGGGTATTGTTGGCCTGGGTCGAGTTGGAATGGAGGTCGCCCGGCGAGCGCGAGCCTTCGGAATGGAGATCGTCGCCCACGACCCGTTCGTCTCGATCCTCGTAGCCAAAGAGCAGGGAATCGCCATTGCCAAGCTGGACGAAATTTACGCAGCGTCGAATTATCTGACTCTTCACGTAGGCCTCACTCCGCAAACCACTGGCATGATCAATGCCGAGTCGCTGAAGAAAATGAAGCGAGGAGTGCGTCTGGTGAACTGCGCTCGTGGTGAGTTGGTCGATGAAGCGGCACTCGCCCAGGCCCTGAAGCAGGGCCATGTTGCCGGGGCCGCGTTGGACGTTTTTGCCGAGGAACCGCTGAAGAACTCCCCGCTGACCGCCATGGATAATGTAATTCTCACCCCTCACATCGGCGGTTCGACCCACGAGGCGCAGGAAGCTGTGGGCTATCAGATTGCCCTGCAGGTAAAAGAGTATCTGAAGGACGGAGTCATCCAAAACGCGGTGAATGTGCCATCAGTATCGCATGATGAATATGTCGAACTGCAACCCTACATCGTTCTGGCGGAGAGATTGGGTTCGTTCCTCGCCCAAGTTAGCGAGGGCGCGTTAGAGGAAATTTCGCTCGGGTACAGCGGCCACATTGCGGAATGGAAGACGGAGTTGATTCGCAACGGAGCAATTAAGGGAATCTTGAATGAGGCGCTGGAGGAGAAGGCAAACCTGGTGAATGCCGCCGCGATCGCTTCCTCGCGTGGATTACGCATCCACGAAGAACGCAAACCCAAAGGCTCGACGGGAGGAGCAGGGAGCGTTCTTGCGATTGCAGTCAAGTCCGAATCGGAAGAACACATAGTCAAAGGCGCAGTTCTACACAAGAATGCCCCACGCTTACTGCACGTGGACGGAATCGAAGTCGAGGCTCCGCTCGAGCGGAATCTCATTTATCTTCGCAACCGCGACGTCCCCGGCGTGATAGGAAAAGTAGGCACGATCCTCGGCAATCACAAAATCAACATCGCCGATTTCTCTTTGGGGCGTCGTGTGGGGATCGTGAAACCTGGTAGTCCGCGCGAAGCCATCGCCGTAGTGCACGTGGACGGAGTTGTGCCTGTGCCGGTTTTAACTGAACTCAGGAGAGTGCCAGCGATCGAGCAAGCCAAAGCCGTCCGATTGTTTTGAAGAGATGCGGCCCGGATGGTGCCCCGTTCGAGGGAAATAATTTAGCTCCCAAAACCCAGTATTCAGGCGCATAATTCCGGCCCATGAGGCAGGGCACCTGTTGCCGGTGCGGCTTGATGACCTCCATCCGGTCTTTCTACAGCCTGAATGGCAGGGTGTACTGTGAACCCTGTGTTTGGAAGGCCTCGCGCGACGCCCAGGACAGCGGACAGCCCTTCGCGTGGCCCCATAGTTTTGTTCCGCGCTTTTGCCCGCCCTTAAACGTTCCCGCGGCAGCGGCACGATCCTCGCGATAGAATAGTTACTTGGCAGAATGGGCCGGGCAGTTGGGTATCTCCCAGCGCCGCCACGAGGGTGCATGTTCGAGGTTACCGTAGACGACTCATTTGCCGCAGGACATTACCTGCGCAATTACAAGGGCAAGTGCGAGAATCCGCACGGGCACAACTATAAAGTGCGGGTTACGCTAGCTGGCAGGGAATTGGACAAGGCTGGGTTGCTGCTCGACTTCAAGGATTTGCGCGAGGTGATGAAGCACGCCATCGAGCGTCTCGACCACCAGATGATTAACGATCTGGAACCGTTCACGGTGGTGAATCCCTCGGCGGAGAATTTAGCAAAGTATTTCTACGACGAGACCAACGCAAAGCTCGATCTCGTAACTGCCGGGCGGGTGCGAGTGAAGAACGTCACGGTGTTCGAAACGGACACGACGACTGCAACCTATTCGGAGCCATAGCCCGCCATTGGGCGAGGCGCCAGCGCTGCTCACCATGCAGATTACCGAGATTTACAAATCGATTCAGGGTGAGTCCACGCATGCCGGGCTTGCATGTGTGTTTGTGCGTCTGACCGGATGCAATCTGCGTTGCTCCTGGTGCGATAGCGAATACACTTTTACGGGTGGCCATCGCAAGACTGTGGAAGAGGTCGTAGAAGAAGTCGAGCATTTGAGCACGAGCGGCCTCGTAGAAATCACGGGCGGCGAGCCTATGCTGCAGGAGCGGGAAGCTGTGCCTCTGATGCAGCGGCTGTTGGACGCCGGCTATACAGTGTTGCTTGAGACCAGCGGCGAGCGTCCGCTGGAGCGGGTGCCGAAGGGTGTGGTCAAAATTGTCGATGTGAAATGTCCAAATTCAGGCGAGCCTGACAGCTTCCGCGTGCAAAACCTGGAGGCGCTCGATTCCGGGGACGAAGTCAAATTCGTGCTGAGCGACCGGACGGATTATGAGTTTGCGCGCGATTTTGTGGCGCGGCACCATCTGGCCCGACGGGTAACTGCCGTGTTGTTTTCGCCGGCGTTCAGCAAGGATGCCGGCGGCCCACGAGACAGCTCGCATTGCTTGCTCGATCCGCGGGATCTGGCGGAGTGGATGCTCGCAGATAACGTTCCTGCTCGCCTGGGTTTACAGATCCATAAGTTCATCTGGGATCCGGCAATGAAGAGCGTATAAATCTTTCACCACTCAGGCACAGGGACACAGAGAAAGCAGGGCAGCACTGTTCTTGTTTTCTCGGTGTCCCTGTGACTCTGTGGTGCGGTGCGAAATGGTGAGAGATACCAAATCGCGGGCAGTCGTCCTGCTCAGCGGCGGGATGGACTCGTGCGTCTGCGCGGCGCTGGCGGTGCGGGACTTCGACGCCGCGGCCGTCCATATCAGTTACGGCCAGCGTACCGAAGACCGGGAGCAGCGGGCGTTTCTGGGGATTTGTGATCGCCTGGGCATTCATGACCGGCTGATTGTCCGGAACGAAGCTCTGCGTGCGATTGGCGGATCAGCCTTGACCGATGCCGACATCGCAATTCCCGAGTCGGCGATGATCGGGAAGGAGATCCCCGTAACCTATGTGCCATTCCGGAACGCGCACTTTCTGTCAGTCGCAGTGAGCTGGGCGGAGGTTCTGGGGGCGGAAAAGGTCTACATCGGCGCGGTGGAACAAGACAGCTCAGGGTATCCTGATTGCCGCCCCGCTTACTATCGTGCTTTCAACGAGGTGGTAAAGGCCGGAACGAAGTATGGCCGGATCGAAATTGTGACTCCGCTGATCGGGCTTCGCAAGTCGGGAATTGTGAGGCTTGGCCTTGAACTGGGCGCGCCCTTCGATTTAACGTGGTCTTGCTATAGCCGGGAAGATCGCGCCTGCGGAGTGTGCGATAGTTGTGTGCTTCGGCTGCGGGCGTTTCACGAAGCCGGCGCTGCCGACCGGATCCCTTACTGTGAAACACTACAGAAGGCATAGCAACACGAGTGTTTTCGACTTTCATGAAAAGAAATGCATGCGGCTAGAAGCGGCAAAATCGGAGATCAAATTCAAGTTTGAGCCGGAGGCAACGACGATGAAGCGATATTTCTTGATGCTGGCGCTATTCATGCTGGCTGCCGGGCTGTGCGCAGGCCCGGCGTTTGCCCAAAACACTGTCAGCGTGAAGGGTGCCTGCAAGGACGTGGAAGGTAAACCAATTGCCGGCGCCACGGTGGAATGGGTGAGTCTCGACAACGGACGGAAGTACGACCTCAAAACCAACAACAAAGGCGAATATTTTTCTTTGGGCATTACCCCCGGCCACTACAAGGTCACTCTTCTGGGAGCGGACAACAAGGAAATTTTTCACTACGGCGGGTTCACCGTCAATTCAGAGGAGAACACCCTCGACTTCGATATGAAGAAGGAACAGGCCAATGCCGCTGCAGGCGCTGGATTGACGCCCGAGCAGTTGAAGGCGCAGCAGGAGCAGGCGGCGAAGGTTGCGAAAGAAAATTCAACCATCAAGGGTTTGAACGAGAAACTGGCGGCTGCCAAAACGGCCGCGGATGGTGGCGATTTCGATACGGCCATCGCCCAAATCACGGAAGCCACGCAGATCGATCCCAGCCGCGATCTGCTTTGGGCCAAGCTGGGAGACTACGAACTCAGTTCTGCAACGAAGCAGACCGACAGCGCGGAGAAAACAAAACGCTACGATGCTGCAGTCACCGATTATCAGAAAGCCGTGGATCTCAAACAGAAGTCTCTGGATGCGGCCACGCAGAAGCCGCCCGACGCAACCAAAGTGCTGGCTCAGTTTTATAACAATCTCGGCAAAGCCGAGGCCCAGACCGGCAAGACCGAGGACGCGGTCAAGGCGTACAACCAGGCGGCCCAATTGGATCCCGCGGGCGCTGGCATGTACTACTTCAATCTTGGCGCGATCTTGACCAACGCCAACAACAAGAACGACGCGGAGATGCGCAAAGCCGCCGCGGAAGCCTTTGATAAGGCCATTGCGGCCGATCCCAACCGCGCTGATGCCTATTATTGGAAGGGCACGAATTTAATCGGTGCTGCCACTCTGCAGGGAGACAAAATGGTTGCGCCGCCAGGCACTGCTGAGGCCTTCCAGAAATACCTGGAACTGCAGCCTGCCGGTCCGCACGCAGAAGAGGCCAAAGCTATGCTGCAGGGTCTCGGAGCCACGGTAGAGACCAGTTACGGAAAAAAGAAGACCACAACCAAGAAGTAGGTCAGTTAAATGCTGATGACTCGAGGCGGCTGAAAAGCCGCCTCTTTTGTCTCCCGCAAATTCCTCATTACCAAGGTTCATAAGGCTCGACGTTCTTCGTAGAACCGTGCCCCCAATTTCGCTAGAGTAAAAATCAGGCACTCATGCGGGACTAAGTTCTCCAACTCCCCGAGAAATGAATCTATGGCGGCGCCGGCCAATGCTCCCATCTCTGTTGTGCTCGAGCCCTCAACCGGCTCGGGCGCTGGAAGCACCCATGCGCTGTTGGCAGCCATCCTGAAAGCGAATGATCAAGTCAGCGATCTCATTTTCTCGCCGGGTCGCTTGCCTCAGGTAGAGATCCACGGCCAACTAATAGGGATCCAGGGCCCCGGCCTCCGCCCGTTCAGCGCCGATGACACGCGCCGCATCGCCTCGGATCTGATCGGCGAGAACAAGCAAGCGATCGGGCTCCTGCGCGAGCAGGGCTTTTGCGACATCTCCTACGGGCTTCCGGGAGTGGCCCGTTTCCGCGTGAACGTCTTCATCCAGCGCGGCAGTTGCGCGGTGGTCATGAGGGTGATCGCCACGGCGATTCCGGCCCTGACTTCGTTGGGCCTGCCGCAGCAACTGGCAGAGGTAGCCCACCTCCGCGATGGCATAGTCCTCGTCACCGGGCCGCGAGGCTCGGGAAAATCCTCGACCCTGGCTGCGCTTCTGGATAGCGTGAACGCCGAGCAGGTCTGCCATATCATCACCATCGAAGATCCCATTGAGTTCCTGCACAATCACAGACGGGCCACGGTTCACCAGCGCGAGTTGCACAGCGACACTCCGAGCATTGCGCTCGCATTGCGCGCGGCCTTGCGGCAGTCGCCCAATGTAATCCTGGTGGGTGAGATGCATGACCGCGAAACCATGGAACTGGTTTTGGAGGCAGCCGAAAGCGGCCATCTCGTTCTAACCAGCCTGAACACCGTCAGCGTAGCTAAAACCGTGGAACGCATCGTCAGTACGTTTGCAGTGTCCGAACAAGCGCCCATTCGCAGCCGACTGGCGAGAACCTTCCGCTATATCGTTTCGCAACGGTTGATTCCCCGTAAAGACGGAACCGGGCGAATCGCGATTGTGGAGCTTCTTAAGGCCCATCCGCGCACTCAATCGTGCATTGAAGTAAATGATTACTCGGGCGAGAACCTGCTGCAAGCCATGAGGGATGGCATCTCCGAAGGCATGCAGTATTTCGATGGCGAATTGGAGAAACTTGTGCGCGCGGGAGTAGTAGAGCTCGACACTGCGATAATGTTTTCAACCGACCCGCAAAAATTGCGGGAAGCACTGAAAAACCAAATGTAGGCGCGGGCGTCGTCGCCCGTGGTTGGTGCCCAAACAGCCCAGCACGCGCGACGACGCCCGCGCCTATACGTTCCCACCTGTCGTATCATCTCTTGCATGCCCCAGCCATCAACCATCTTGAGCTTCGAACAGGCGCGGCACGTGGTTGAGGAGCACGCCGCAACCCTGCGCCCTCGAGGCAAGGAACTTGTGGAATTGCTCGACAGCCAGGGTCAGATTCTGGCGGAGGCGGTGCTTGCAGATCGCAATTTCCCTCCATTCCCGCGAGCTACGCGCGATGGCTATGCAGTGCGCGCCGCTGACTTAGCAAAGCTTCCTGCCACACTCAAAGTAATCGGTGAGATCAAAGCCGGGGCCGCAGCTGATGGTGCGCTCAAGGTCGAGCCCGGCGCGGCGGCGGCCATCATGACTGGAGCCCCTGCGCCGCCTGGGTCTGATGCCGTTGTGATGGTCGAGTACACGTCGCGAGACGGTGACCAGGTCACGATCACAAAAGGAATCGCTGCCGGAGACAACATTGTTCCGATCGCGGCAGAAGCCAAGCGGGGCGACCGGTTACTTTCTCCCGGTGTGCGCTTGAATCACGCCGAAATTGCGGTAGCAGCATCGGCCGGAAGGTCCCGCCTGCTGGTGTATTCGAAGCCTCGCGTCGCCGTGCTCGCCACCGGCGATGAACTGGTCGACATCGACGTACCCCTCGCGCCCAACCAGATTCGCAATTCGAATACTTATTCCTTGGCAGCGCAAATCCAAGCCGCGGGCGGCGAACCCGTGTTGCTGCCAATTGCGCCCGATGAGCCCGAACGCTTGCGGGAACTGATGGAGGACGGCTTCGAGGCTGACCTGCTCCTGCTCTCCGGGGGAGTTTCCATGGGCAAATACGATCTGGTGGAACAGGTGTTAGCGGAACTCCATGCGGAATTCTTCTTCACGGGAGCGCAAATTCAACCGGGACGTCCTGTAGTATTTGGACGAGTTCCGTGTGGTTTGGGCGCCCCCGCCAGCGAAGGGCACGGCTTCAGCGGCGCCGATCGGAGCACACGAGAAAGCGGGGTTTTAGCTCAGGAGGGTCACAAATACTTCTTCGGACTGCCCGGAAACCCGGTGTCGACGATGGTGACCTTCGAACTCTTCGGCCGCCCGGTGCTCGAAGCCCTGGCTGGTATGACGCCGCGAAAGCTGATTTTCCTACACGCGAAGTTGAAGTCGGAGATCAAGACCAAGCCAGGGCTGAAGCGCTTCTTGCCCGCAATCCTCTGCGGCGAGTTCGAGCAGGCGGAAGTCGAATTAGTGCGCTGGCAAGGATCGGGAGACATCGCAGCGACCGCAGCGGCAAACTGCTATATCGTGATTCCACCGGATCGGGAACGCATCGAGCCTGGCGAATGGATGCCGATACTGATGCGATAATTGAGATAAGAAACCACGAAAGACGGGCGTCCGCACGTGTCGTCCCAAGCGCGGACACCCGTGTCGCACTTACTTATTGTCCGGTACCCGGTTTCTCCGCCGGTTTCTTGGGGGCAGCCGCGGGCGCCGCTGCCGGCTTCGGTTTCCAGAAGTCCGGGTCAGCTTTGACCCAGTCGTCCGACACATAGCTCATCTTCGGATTGAACGCAAACAAGTTGGTCTCGCTGGACTCGATCGACGCAGCCGAGAGTTCTTCCAGCTTTTTCATGCCATCGTCGCCCATCGCAGCCATAAACTGCTTGTCTTGCGCGAAGTCGCGGTCGATTTCAGCTGCGGACTTCCGGGGAGTTATGAAAGCGAAGGTGCCCTGGGGCGCGCCATACGCGGCTTCATAGCAAGCCCAACGCGTTTCCGGTAACTTCTCATACGCAGCCAAGACCATTTTCATGCCGTCATCCCACTCCTTGCGATGCCCCGGCTTTACGTGAAAGACGGCAATGTCGAAGTAGCGCATGTGCGGTATGTCCGCGGGGGCGCGGAGGCTGTAGTCTTCTCGATAGGCCCAAGCGCCCTGATCCATGGAATCGAGCAGTTCGCCATCAGCGACGCTCGCCCGATCCAGCGCACCGGAAAGCGCCGCATTCTTGTTGGTCGCGTTTACGTCTTTCTCCCAGGCTTCGAAGGAATCGTAGCCCACGAAGAACAAAACCCGCGGCTTTCCGGAAAGAGAACCCATCGCCAGATAGTGTGTTGGCCACTTGGTACGGCCATATGCCTGCACAAAGGCGCTCTCGGCTTTGTCGTGCATCGCCCCACCTTTCCCCGGTTTCACAAACTCCCGGGTGACCGTCAGCACTTTAGGCGGCGACATCGTGTGCTCCTGCGCCGCTGCCATGCCCAAGCTCCCCACTACAAGAGACCCCAACAACAGCACGTCGGTGATTCTTTTCATGAACAGCCTCCTCTGTGACAGAGTAAATAAGGATTGATCAGCTGGGCCCCCGCACAACCAATAACGGGAGTTCCCAAACTCAGGCCGGAGATTATTCTCGATGCTCTTCGAAGTCAAACTGGAGCACGCTTGGATAGTTCTTGGAGGGCGTCATTGCGCAAACATTTTCACTTCGAGTTGTGATACCGTACGCCTTGCAATTGACTCCACGATGCAAAGAAGAAAATTTCAGCGCATCTTCCACTTCGTGGGGGAACCGTTCCCGAAACATCGCTATTAAAGGGTGAGGAGGATTTCGGGAAATGGCACCACTTCTCAGGAGAAATGGTACGGAGTGCAGACCGTCAGGGGTGCTCCGGATCAAATCTTTTCAAATCAGTACAACACAGGAGAAAAAATCATGAAATCACAGAAAATGAGCTTCGTTATCGCAATCGTGGCCGTGCTGGCCCTCTCGGCTATGAGCTTTGCGCAAAGCAACAACGCGGCCAGCGGGGCAGCTGCTCCCGAACAGGCGCAGCCCTCGTCGCCGACAGCGTTTGGGACCAACGCGCATCTAGCACTGTCCTACAGCACCCTCAGCCAAACCGTGGTTCGATCCAAAGGGGTCAAGAGCGTTACCATGCCATCCACTGGCAAGGTCTGCATCACGCCGTCGGTTTCGCTGAATCTCAAGAAGATCTATCCTTTGGTTTCTATTGAATGGGGCAATTCCTCTGGCAACGCGCTGCTGGCGTTCTGGCGCGACACTACCCTTTCTAGCGGAGATTGCGGTGCCGGTTTGCTCGAAGTCCAGACCTTTGACTTCAACGCAGGCGGCGCCCCGGTGCCGAGCAATAGTGTTGCCTTCGATCTCGTGATCGAGTAGGCGACTTGCGGCGGGCAGGTGATACCTGTCCGCCGATTTTATTTGGGGCGGTTGATCCAGACGGGGAATCGCCTCTTCCCCCCACCCGTTTGTCATAGAGCTTCTAGTAAGATGTTCTAACGGATGCCCAAGAAGCTCTCCCATTACGATCGTTCCGGACGAGCCCGAATGGTCGACGTTTCCTCAAAATCTCCCAGCAAGCGCGAGGCCGAGGCCAGCGCCTTCGTGGTCTTGAAGCCCAAAATCCTCAAGGCCTTACCCAGGAATCCCAAGGGCGATCCCTTGGAAGTAGCGCGGCTGGCTGGAATCATGGCCGCGAAGCGAACTGCCGATATGATTCCTATGTGCCACCCTTTGCCGCTTTCCCACGTTGATGTGCAAATGCGGCTGTGCGAGAATGGCGTCGCGATTGCCTCAAAAGTTTCCACCACCGCCGTGACCGGCGTGGAGATGGAAGCCCTGATGGCCGCCAGTATCGCCGCCCTCACCGTGTACGATATGGTGAAGGCGCTCGACAAGGGCATCGAGATTCGCGAAATCGTGCTGGAGCGCAAATCCGGCGGCAAAAGCGGCGACTATCGCCGGGTGCGCAAAAAGTCATAACCGGTTCCATGGCGAATAACGTAAGACTCCTGCTGGTGGATGACAATCCGATGGTGCTGGGGTTGCTGCGCGGAGCGCTGACTCCGCTCGCCATGGTGACGACCGCAACCGATGCCGCGGATGCCCTTCTGAAGGCAGTTGACGATCCTCCCGACCTGCTGATTTGCGACTACCGCATGCCGGGTATGGATGGCCGCCAACTCATCGAAAAGCTGCGAAGCCGTCCTCGCACCGCCGAAGCCGCCGTAATCCTGGTGGCGACCAAGACCGACATCAGCGAAAAGCTGAGCACCCCCGATCTTCCCGTCGACGATTTCGTCGAGAAGCCCTTCTTCTTGAGGGAAGCCACGCAGCGCATCAAGCGGGTGATCGATAAGATCGCGCTGGAAAAGATGGCAAAGACCGTGCCCTCCGACGGAGTGCTCCGCGGCAGCCTTTTGCAGATGAATGTGATCGACCTGGTGCAGTCGCTCGAGATGGGCCGCAAAAGCTGTTCCCTTACCCTGACCAGCAAAGACGACAAATGCGAACTGTACTTCAAAGAAGGCCAGGTAACCCATGCCACCTATGGCCCGCTGATTGGAGATCCGGCGGTATTCAAGGTCTTGCGTTGGACAGACGGAAACTTTGAAGTCAATTTCGAAGGCAAGACTACCCAGCAAACTACTAAATTGAACACCCAAGGCTTGCTCATGGAAGGCCTGCGCCAGCTCGACGAGGCCCAGCGCGACGGCGGAAAAGCCCCAGAGGAGGAAGAAGAAGATGTCCTCCTCGACTCCTGAAGGGCCGACCGCAGCCGTCATCACCGTGAGCGATTCCTGTGCACGCGGCGATCGCACCGATCTCTCCGGTCCAGCGGTCGGGGAACTCCTCAGAAAAAAAAATTTCTCGATCATGGGTACGGAAGTTGTTCCCGATGACCAGGCAGCCATTCAGACAGCCATTGCCTATTGGGTCCAGGAAGCGCAACTCGTGGTAACTACCGGCGGCACCGGGATCGCTGAACGCGATGTCACCCCCGAAGCCACTCGCGCCGTCTGCGAACGCCTGCTCGAAGGAGTCGCCGAACGCATGCGTTACCAAGGTTCGAAGAAGACCCCGTTCACCGCGCTCAGCCGGGGAGTCTGCGGAGTAAGAGAAAAGTCTCTGATCTTGAATCTGCCCGGCAGCCCTGCTGGCGCAGTCGATTCGCTCGGAGCGGTGATTGATCTGCTACCCCACGCCTTACAGTTGTTAAGCGGAAGCACGAAGCACGACTGAACAGATCTCACCATGCCCGCGTAGCCCCGGACGCCTCGTCCGGGCGGTTTGCGTCGGTTTGTAGAGAGACGTAGCAAGCTACATCTCTGCAGTTCGCTTTCGCGTAGACTCTTAATCGGCCTCGTGAAAACGATAAAGCACATACTCTCTCGCTACACCGCATTTCTCTGGGCGCTGCTGAAGCCATTGGGCGCGTGGGGTGTGCTGGCGACAGCGGCGCTCGATGGCGCCTTCCTCGGTCTCCCCATGGACGCTGTCGTAGCCAGCTATGTTTATCAGGACCGCGCACGATTCATCCTCTATGCATTCATGGCTTCGGCAGGGTCAGCACTGGGCAGCACCGTAATTTATTTCATCGGCTACAAAGGTGGCGAGGAACTTCTCCGCAAACGTATTCCGCCCGCGCGCTTCGAAAAGATTCACGCAGCTTTTGATAAACACCCCTTCTGGAGCCTGATGTTCCCCGCCATGCTGCCGCCGCCGACACCGTTCAAGCTGTTTGTACTGGCGGCGGCCGTTTCCGAGATGAGCTTCGTCCGCTTCCTGCTGGCGATTTTCTCCGGCCGCATGGTGCGCTTCCTGGTGCTCGGACTCTTGACAATCAAGTTTGGACCGAACGTCGTGCATCTGCTAGGCGCCGCATTCCAGCAGCATTATTACTTGATCCTGGAAGCGATTATTGTGGGATTGGTGGTCTGGTTCGTGCTGCGAAGGAAAAAGAAAAGGACCTTGATGCAGCACAGTGAGGGTTCTAAGAGAACTAAAAGTTAGATCCCTCGCCGCGATTTAAGGTTTACGCTGCGGCCGCATGATCGCCCTGTCTGCCGAACGCACCGGATAGCGCATGCAATGCCATCGGCGTTGCGAACATCGCGACCGTGAAAATTAGATCGCCTTCGATCGCAGTACGGAAAAACGGCAACCCGGCGGCGTAAGACATCATGATTCCGCTCAGGTTCTTCGGATACATATCGAGCCAGGCCCAGGACGTCAGATTCGTTATCAGGAAAAACGAAACCGAACTGGCGAGCGCCGCGCCGATCACCGGCAGTAACTTGGTCTTCGTACCCAGCCTTGTGCCGAGCCAGAGAACCGCGGCATACCATGCGAAGGTAATGTAATGATCCGAGGAGAACGGATACGAGTAGACCAACTTGGTGAGCACTACGTCAGAAGCGGCCAGCAGCACCAGCGGGATCCAGAGCTGGCGGCGTGATCCACGCGCTCCGAAGAATAGCAGCGAGCCCACCACCGGAGTGAACATCCAGGGATGGGGCATGAACCGGACCGCGACCGCAAGCAACACGAATATGTAGGCCAGCATGATGGATCACCTCGGCAATCTGGAACGCAATATTCCTAAAGAAGATTGTGGCCTCTGTGCGCGCCGGCGTCAAGTCAAAGAATTGTCACGGGTCGAGGCTCGTAATTCGAAGTCGCGAGAACATGTGCAGCCGAGAGAATCTAATCCGGGGGCGCGCCGCTTTTTCCATTTTCTCCCGGGCGCAAGCCGAGATATTCGCCGACTACTTTCAAGTTGCGATCCAGTTCTACCGTTGCCGAAAGAACGCTACGATTGGGGTGTCCGGGCTGCTGAAAGCGTAGGTCTTTGAAGCGAACGATGTAGCCCTCCTGTCCCGATGCTATAGGCTCGGTCTCCGTGATGGGGTACTTCGCCCAATCGAGATAGACGCGTCCGAGGTACGACAGCTTGGCCGCAAGAGTCACCGGAGTCTCCTCGGGTTTGTAGATAATTTGCATTTCTCCATCAGGATCGACCTCAGGGCCGGTTGAATCAACCATCATCGTGGCAAAGAAATTCCGGGTTTCCACCACGCCGACCCATCGAAATGGACTCCACCACAAAGGGAACGCCGAGGCGCGGAGGGGATTAGCGCTCTCGTACGTCCGGGCTTCGAGCGCATTCACTGCGCGCCGATGTTCGTAATCGCGTACTCCCCAAAGCGCAACGACGCCGAGCAACGCCATAGTTGCGGCCCAGCGGCCTGCGGGTTGCTTGCGCCGGACGCCGATCTCGCGATCGATGAATGAGAAGAAAACGGGCAGCACTAATCCCGAAACCAGCAGAATGAGAATGATCGGCTCGACGATAAAAACGATGTCCCACGAATACCATTTCTCCGAGAACGGCCAGAACGGGCGGACGCCGTAGTTGTTCGTGTAATCGAGCAGAATGTGGCTCAACCCTGCGAGGTACGCGAACCCGAACAGCAATCCCCAGCGTGGCGGCAAATCTGGATTGTTCAGCTTTCGTCCACGCAGCCGCCAGGCCCCATACATGAGGCCGACCACTGCCGCCGATACCAGCGCGATACCCAGAAAAGAATGAGTAAAGCCGCGATGATGGGCGAAGCCAAAGACTCGTCCCTTAAGCTCGCCGAGCACGTCGAGATCTGGCGCTTCGGCAGCCAGCGTCACCGTGGCTGTGGCGAGGGCCGTCTTGCGATTGAGTCCGGCTCGTCCCATGCAGGCGCCGGTCAGAAAGTGGGTAATGGGTTCCAAAGGTTGATGTGGCCTTGTGTGTGATCTGAGTAGAGAGAATACATTAGTCTGTCCTTGGATGTCGGCCAGGGTTCGCGTTCTTCGCGACGCCCAGGGCTTTTTACCACAGAGACACAGAGTCAGAGAGACGACAGACAGAGTTCTTACATTCTTCCTGTGCCTCCGTGGTGAAAAGTCCTTTCCGACGATGGAGTCCGGGGACAAACTAACGCCCGGGCATCAGCAGCGTCACGGCATCGGGGACCATCGAGATTTCCGCAGGCAGCGTTCCCAACAGTTCTCCGTCGGCTTCGACGAAGACACGGGGCAACGCCGCCGAGTCAGTGGACGGTGCCATGTCGCGGCAGACCGCGGTGGTACTGTGCACCAGTTCGATTCCGGGGACGTTCCAGTTGGTGCCGAACAGTCCACGCAGGACATAGCGCAGATAGGCCAAGCGGCTGCGGGTCTGGAAGAGGACGAGACGAAGGTCGTCCCGTTCGAGCGAGGCGCCGGGTGCGAGCTGGCGCAGGATTCCGCCGAAGTTGCGGATGCGGACTGCCAGTAGCTGCGAAACTTCCGCTTGACGGGTTTGTCGCGGGACCGAGACGTTGCAAGCAACGTCTCTACAGTCTTCGAACTCTACCGCGAAGTTTTCCATCTTATGCGTGAGCCAAAGGCGGGTGGCTTTGGCGCAATAGGCGACCATCCCGAAACGTCGCTTTATCAGCGGATCCAGATTGCAGAAGAGGTAAGCGTCGACGCCGATGCCGACGGTCACGGTGAAATATCTTTGGCTGCGGTTCCCAGCGAAATCCTGGTACTCGATTTTGCCGACGGCGATGCGGCGAGGTTTTGCAGTCCGAGCCGCCCGGGCTGCGCCGGCTGGAGAAAGTGGCAGCCGCAGATCGTGCGCCAGCGAGTTTGCGGTGCCAAGCGGAATGATGCCCAACGCGGTGTGGGTGCCTACCAATCCCTGCAATACGTCGTGAACGGTGCCGTCGCCGCCGCAAGCGAATATGGTGTCGCAGCCTTCGGCTATCGCTTCCTTCGTTTGGGCTGTCGCATCGGATGCGGCGCGGGTGGCTGCAGCCGAAGCTTCGATGCCGGCGCTTCGCAACGCTGAAAGTGCGGCCTCTACATCAGCTAGCCGGCGTTCGCGTCGGCGACCGGAGAGCGGGTTGTAGAGGAGCATGGCTTTGCGCATTAATTCACGCTATGCGTCGTCGTACCGGAGGCACCCACTCACTTCCCGCAGGGCGAGGACGCCGCGTCTACACTTGGTCTCGCTTGATTGCGTAGACGTAATGTAACAAATTCGCCCTCGTTACCTCTTTCCATATTTTCATTCCGTTTTTCTCAGCCACCCGGCGCGAAGCGAGATTCTCGGGGCGGATCATGGAAATTAGCCGGTCCGTGGTGAGAGTCGAAAATCCGTGGTCGCGACAGGCGCGGGCTGCTTCCGAGGCAAATCCTCGGCCCCACAGATCGCGGCGCACGTGGTAGCCGATTTCGATCTCATCCACTCCGTCGACGCTTTGCCGGACCAGTCCGCAGTCGCCGATCAGTTCACCCGTGCCGTTCAAAATCATGGCCCAGAGTCCGTAGCCGTCATTCGCGTAATGAGTGCGGTTGCGCCGGATCCAGTCGGCGACGGCCGCAAGGTCGAACGACATGGGATAGTAGCGCATGGTTTCGGGGTCGGAAAGGATTGTGGCGAGAGCGTCTGCATCTTCAGGTTCAAATTCCCGAAGCGAGAGGCGCTGGGTTTGCAGGACCCGCATGGAGACAGTTTAGAACAGGTCGCCGCGCTACTGGTCGAGGTGCGATTTCCCGCTTTGCTCGACTCGACAGCCGGGCGCGGCTGCCCCGACGCAATTCCTCGCTATAATCTTTTTGCGATGACTGCGAAAGACATTGAAAAGAAGACCGAGGCGTTGCGCGAGAGAATTCGGCACCACGAATACCGCTATTTCGTGCTCGACGATCCAGAGATAAGCGATGCTGAGTTCGATCAACTGATGATCCAGTTGAAAAAGCTGGAAGCCGAGCATCCCGCGCTGATCACGCCGGATTCGCCCACGCAGCGGGTTGGGGGAAAACCGCGCGAGGGCGTCGTCAAGGCGGCACACTCGTCGCCCATGCTCTCGCTCGACAATACCTACAACGTAGACGATCTCCGCAACTGGGAGCGCCGGGTTCACGAACTCAGCGGGCGCAAGGATATTGACTACGTCTGCGAGCTCAAGCTCGACGGCATGTCGCTTGCCCTGATTTATGAAAACGGCCGGCTGGTTCGTGGCGTTACACGCGGCGATGGCACCGTCGGCGAAGATGTCACTCTGAATGTACGCACCGTGCGCTCGATTCCGCTTTCGATTTCGAAAGAGAAGCTCAAGGCGGCAGACATTCCTGCGAACTTCGAAGTGCGGGGAGAAATGCTGATGCCCCTGGCGGCGTTCCGGCAAATGAATCAGCAGCGCGAGGAGAAGGGGCTGTCGTTGTTTGCCAATCCACGAAACGCTACTGCGGGCACCGTCCGTCAACTTGAACCGAGCATCGTTGCGCAAAGGCGGCTCGACTTTTTTGCTTACATGCTGCTGCAAGACGGGCGAACCTTTTTCGACCGTCACTGGAAGAGCCTGGATGCTCTCGACGCCGCCGGCTTCAAGGTTAATCCCAGCCGCAAGCTGGCAAAGAATTTTGAGGACGTCTGGGCGTTCATCGAACAAGAGGAATCCAAGCGGGAAAAGCTGCCTTACGAGATCGACGGCATCGTCGTCAAAGTAGATCGAACCGGGTTGCAGGATGAACTGGGCTACACGGGGAAAGCGCCGCGTTGGGCGATTGCTTATAAATACGCGGCGCGGGCCGGCATTACACAGATCGAAGGCGTTCAATGGCAAGTCGGACGGACGGGGAAATTAACCCCTGTCGCGATGCTGAAGCCCGTACCTATCGGCGGAACCACCGTGAGTCGCGCTACCCTGCATAACCCGGATGAAATCGAACGGTTGGGCGTGAGGGTTGACGACTGGGTAGAGGTCGAGCGCGGCGGCGACGTTATCCCAAAAGTTACTCGTGTTGATAAAGATCACCCGCGCGGCGACAAGTTAATCCATGTGCCGGCAACCTGTCCCGTATGCCGTACGAAAGTTGTGCGTACCGAAGGTGAGGTCGACTACTTCTGCGTGAATGCGAACTGTCCGGCCAAATTGCGTGAAACGATCCTGCACTTCGCTTCTCGGGGTGTTATGAACATCGACGGCATGGGAGAAGCGTTGGTGAACCAGCTCACCGATCGCGGGTTGGTGAAGAATGTCGCCGATATTTACAAGCTGAGCGAGGCTGACCTCCTATCGCTCGAGCGGATGGGCGAAAAGTCGGCTCAGAATGTGCTTCGTGAAATTGAAGCCTCGAAGAAGCTGCCACTGGAACGCGTGATCTATGGGCTCGGTATCCGCTTTGTGGGCGAGCGCACAGCGCAATTCCTGGCCGAGCATTTCGGATCGATGGACGCTCTCATGACGGCCAGTGAAGAAGAACTGCAGCAGGCGAACGAGGTGGGACCACGCATCGCGCAAAGTATCGCGGAGTTCTTTCAGGAACCGAGAAACCGTGAACTGATGGAGCGGCTGCGCGAGGCCAAGTTGACCTTTGCCGGAGGCAGGAAAGCGCGGGGCACTAAACTCGCGGGGAAAGCATTTGTGCTGACCGGCACGCTTACTCGTCCTCGCGACCAGGTCAAGAAGATGATCGAAGATGCCGGGGGACGCGTATCGAGCTCAGTCAGCAAGAAAACGGATTATGTCGTCGCCGGCGCCGACGCAGGTTCCAAACTAGACAAGGCGAGAGAGTTAAGTGTGAGCGTGATAGAAGAAAAAGCCTTGGACGACTTGCTCAAAGACTAAAAGCTAATTTGTCTTTGCAAAAACTTACAAACTCTTGACATTCCTGTGACAACCTTTCACGTCTCTGCGCCTAATCTTTCCGGGAAGCGGGTAACTTCTGTGCTTCAAGGTGGTTCGTGGACATGCGCACGGGGCGCATAGGGAGCATCGCAGCATCTTGATGTCGCGATTGTGCGCTTCTTGCGTTTGCGGTGTTCATCCTGGGCGTGGTTTTCGCCCTTCTAACTCTCGCTCAGGATGACACCGGCAACTCGAGTGCCTTTCGAATCCTTCCGTAAGTGACCTCCAGAGTTTCCGGCAAGATCCGCGTTTCCCCTATTACCGAAACAAAATTCGCGTCCGCGACCCAGCGTGGCAGGACGTGCATGTGCACATGACCCGCGACCCCGGCTCCGGCGGCTCTGCCGATGTTCATACCCAGGTTTACCCCGTCCGGGGTGTACAACTGCCGCAACACCCGTTCCATTTTCTGTGACAGGTCCATCATTTCGTGGGCCGCTTCGATCGGCAGTTTTTGCAATTCATCGAGGTGCGCAAAGGGCACGACTATAACATGCCCGGGCGTGTATGGGAATGTATTCAGGACGATGTAACAGTGTTGGCCGCGATGCACGATGCGGGCCTTGACATCGTCCCCTGCTTGGGGAAGTTCGCAGAAGATACAGCCGCTGATTTTCGGGCCTGCGGTGACATAGGCGTAACGCCAGGGCGTCCAGAGATAATCCATCGCAGGGCAGAGTAGCAGATCGTGGCCAGTTTCGGAACCAGTCGGTTTGACCCATTTAGTGCTGCCGTTTTACCCGGGGAGAATCCATGTCTTGTGGAAAAAGCGAGCTTGACACCCATGATAAGTTGTCTACGCTAGAATGCAGGGCGTCGCGTACGACTGCTGCATTCCACTGCTTTTGTTTCTCCTGATAGGAGCCCCTTGCTCGATTGTCCGGGGTGCACATCGTAGTTTCTTGCGATTTCACCTACGCTGAAAATCTTAGAACCGACGCCGTCGTAAGCACCGATAAAGCGAATAACTGAAGAGTACGTTTTCGTGGTTCTATCCCGGTGCACCAATTTGAGGGGAACGCTTGATCTTAGCGGGCGGAGCTTTGCATATTCTGCCCTCAAACCACAACCGACATTATCCGATGTAACCAACATCAAGGAGAAAGTTCATGAAGCGATATCAAATGTTGAGTGTTAGTTTGACGCGCGTTGTGCAATCCGGTGTGTCGATGACTTGTATTGTACTGCTCTCATTGTCCGCCATCTTGGCTGCGCGCGTACAGGCCCCAGACGATTACCGCAATATACGACTTCGGGAGCCACACGAACGATCCGCTCAACCCTCAAAATGTCGGGGTTATAGCCCAGGGTCGCGATGGCAACATGTGGAGCACAGCACCGGCTGGAGGTTTGTACAAGATTGGCGCAGCGTTCAAGATTACGGCAACCGGCAAGCTGACTGTTGTGCACAACTTCAACCCGAACGCCAAGCCGATCCCAGAAGGGACACCCTACAGTGGCCTTACGCTGGCAACCGACGGGAATTTCTACGGGACCATGCTCAATGGCGGAAAGTTCGGCGCCGGAGCTGTATTCAAGATGACGCCGAGCGGAGCGGTAACGATTCTCTATAGCTTCACAGGCGGTAACGATGGCCAGAATCCTTACGCTCCCCCTATCGAAGGCGCAGATGGTAAGTTCTATGGGACGACCTACATTGGGGGTCTGGACAAGGACGGAACGGTTTAGTGGATGACGTCGGCTGGTAAGCTGACCACCTGCGTTTCATTTACTGGAAGTGACGGCTACAAGCCCTATTCTCCCTTGGCCCAAGGCACCGATTGAAATTTCTACGGAACAACTTCGAATGGAGACAGCTTCGGTACGGTGTTCAAAGCAACACCAGCGAGTGCTTGCGCAGTCTCCACAATCTATGGCTTCAGTGACGCTGGCGGAGACGGCGCATATCCCAATGGCGTTCTGGTTCAAGGAGCTGATGGTGACTTTTACTCCTCGGCAGACGAGGGCAGCACCGCCAACAACGGAGTACTTTATAAGATCACTTCGACCGGCGCATACACCGAATTCATCGGCTTCGATGGAGGGACCAACGGAGGTCACCCGGTAGGCGGTTTGCTCCTTGCCACCGATGGTAACTGGTATGGCGTGACGAATGTGGGTGGGGCCAACGGCTTCGGAACTATCGTTCAGGTTAGTCCGGATGGAAAAACTGTCCAGGCGTTCCCTTTCAATGGATCGGTTGGAGCAAATCCTGACGTTACGCTGATCCAAAACACCAATGGAACGATATACGGGGACACGACGATCGGCGGAACCACGACCAATACCGGAACATTCTTCAAGCTCACCGGATTAAAATTCGAAAAAAAACCGTTCGTCTCGCTGCTGCCTACGGCCGGAAAAGTCGGGTCAACCGTCGAAATTCTCGGGCAGGGACTCACGGGAACGAAGGCAGTGTCATTCAACGGGACTGCGGCAAAATTCAAAGTCGTGTCAGCCACGTACATGACCGCGGTGGTTCCGGCGAAAGCGACTACAGGTTTCGTGACCGTGACCACGCCAAAGGCTAAACTGACTAGCAACAGGCAATTCCAAGTTACGAAGTAGCTCGGCGCTGATGCATTGCGGGGAGGGATTTTTCTCTCCCCATTTTTCTTGAGTATCGACCAGTTCAGGGCGAGTTGGATCGCATCGCGGTCAAGCGGGCGTCCATGGCCTCAGTTTTCCTGCGCCGGGCGAGCAGAACCCGTTGCAGCAAGTCCCAGTCATTCGCGACGTCGCTTTCCGAAGCCTTTGGAGCTCCGCCGTTCCGCAACTCTGCCCGGAGCCGGAGTACCACAATCGACTCCGCCATCTCGGGAGGTGCCGAGGTGCGCAGGATGTTGCTTCGTGAGAGTCCGAGGTCGACCGTTTCATTGCCCAGCTTAACCTGCAGTACGGGGTTTCCAGAGTCATCCAGCCGGGGTACGCCATTCGCCTGCAAATGTTCCCAGGTGGCGGCTTTCCATAGATTGTCCTCGGCGAGAGGTTCTTTCAGAGTAGCCAACCTGTCCTGATACACGCGTCGCTGCGCCGTGGCCATGGGCGGCTCCAACTCGCGGGTCGCGTCGAAGACCATCGCGTTCCGTGCTGGATTGAATCGCTCGCCACCTACTTCCGCAACCACGAAGCAACTAGTTAGCACCGGATGAAGGAGCAGCAGCGGTACTGCATACTTCTTCGCTTTGAATACGGCTTCCGCGACTCCATGCACCGGTCCGCTTCGGCGAATGTTGCCCGGAATCTGCGGAATCACGAAGGTCGACAAGTGCAGCTCTGGATGGCGCCCGCCAAAACGCACGAATAGCTCCGCAATATGCGTTGGCGTCGTGACTCCGAGATCACCAACGATGCTGCGATGGAGGACCCTCGGATAGTAGAAGTTAATCAGATTGCGAGCAAAATCCGCACAGTTGTGGGTCACCAGATTAAATCGGGTCCGGTTTGGGTCAGAATTGTATTTGCGTATCAGGGCGTCGTCCTGTTCTGCGGTTGTATCCAACTGGAAGCCGTAAATGGTGCGGCGATAGTCAGCCCCCAGCAGTTCTGCCCAGCGCCCGCCAGGGGTTCGGCCTTCGGGACTGTCGGCCGCAACGGACTGGAGATGAGCGCGCCGATATTGATCTCTCAGAAAGTCAGCTAGTTTCTCGTCGGCCGACAGCGGCACGTTCTCCGGCTTCTCGACCGCGTACAGGTAGGGAATCAGCGGAATTGCGATCCAGTCATGGCCTGCGATGTCATCGTAGCGGCTGATCACCGCGCCCAACTCGCCCGGGGCACAACGGCGCAGGACCAGCGGCGACTCGGCACAAACCCGGGGCAGGTAGACCGCGGCGTGGCCGGTCCCACCAAAGGTCCCGTCATAGCTGTACGGCTCCTCCAAAAGCAGAGTAACGCCGGCATATGCCTGCGATACCGCGCCCAGCAACAGGAAAAAGAGCCAAGCGAATCTAAACCGCGTCGTCATAAGCTCTCAAACGTAGAAACACAACTGCGGACGTTTTGATGCGATTGAGTGCGATCAGGTAATCGCAGTATAAAAGCTTCTTCCCCCAGGCCTCAGTAACGAAAGGGGTTGCACTTTGAAAGGTACTTTTTGTCTGGGGAAGCGAGCATCTATTTGCCTCAAAAACATGCCTACCCAAGTCCGCTTTTAACATCGCTGTAACCAGACTCAATTATTCTCACTTTGGGGTTTGACACTGTTTGCGAGCGGTTGCTATAGTCGAGGAGTTCCCTTTTGGACGCGGGTTCGCTTTTTGGCAACGTCCGACCGCTGGGATTGTTCAGGTCCGTCCGCCAGGGCGGGCTCCACACAACCTAAGACTCACGCCAGCTGTCCGCTGAAGCAGTTCCCGCATCCTTCGCGCACGCGCGAGTACACCAGAGAGGCGATAAACCTTGCTCGACGACAACACTCCCCACAACCAAAACTCATCCACCTCAACCATGACTGAAAACCTGGAGATCTCTCCCGAAGTTTCTACCGGAGAAGCCGCCATTCCTGAGCCGCCACAACAGGCGGAGTCTCACGACGAAAAACCGATCGCTGCGGGAGCTGAGGATTTCGCTTCGGCCCTGGAGAACTTCACTACGGAAAGTGAAGAAGCCGTCCGCGAGGACAAGGTCCTCAAAGGCACCGTGCTCAAGCTCACCGGTACGCATGTTGTCGTGGACATCGGCGCCAAGTCTGAGGGCATGCTGCCGCTGTCCGAAGTCTTGGACTTCGAGGGCAACCCTCGCTTCCAGCCCGGCGACGAAATCGACGTCATGCGCGACAAGGGCGAAACCGAGGAAGGCTACATCAACCTTTCTCATCAAAAAGCGCGGAAGCTGCGCGCGTGGGACGAGATTGAGCAGGCTTATAACGAGAAGAAACCCATTCAGGCGACCGTGGTGGAGCGCATCAAAGGTGGTCTGACTGTGGATATTATGGGCGCGAGTGCGTTCCTTCCCGGCTCGCAAGCCGACCTTCGTCCGGCGCGCAATCTCGACGCAGTGAAAGGCAAGATTCTCGAAGTCGCCATCATCAAGCTGAACAAGAAGCGCGGCAACATTGTGGTCTCGCGCAAACAGGTGCTGGAAGGCGAGCAGACTGAAAAGCGCTCCAAGACTCTGGAGCACCTCGAGGAAGGTTCGATTCTGACCGGCGTAGTCAAAAACCTCACCGATTACGGCGCCTTTGTCGACCTCGGCGGCATCGACGGCCTCCTGCACATTACCGACATGTCCTGGGGACGCCTCACTCATCCTCGCGACCTGGTCAATGTGGGCGATCAGATCCAGGTCAAGGTGCTGAAGTTCGATAAAGATAAGCAGCGCGTGTCTCTTGGCTTCAAGCAACTCACGCCCGACCCCTGGCTGGACGCGGAACACCGCTATCCCGTGGGCGCGCACGTCGGCGGACGCGTCATCAGCGTCACCGATTACGGCGCTTTCGTCGAACTGGAGCAGGGCATCGAAGGTTTGGTGCACGTCAGCGAAATGACCTGGTCCAAACGCATGAAGCATCCTTCCAAGCTAGTAAACGTTGGCGACCACGTCGACTGCGTCGTACTAAACGTGCACCCGCAAGAGCGCCGGATTTCGCTGGGCATGCGGCAACTTTCCACTAACCCTTGGGACGCGCTGCATGAGAAATATCCGGTCGGCGCGACGGTCGAAGGCCGGGTGCGAAACCTCACTGACTTCGGCGCCTTCATCGAGATCGAAGACGGCATCGATGGCCTGGTTCACGTCAGCAATCTGAGCTGGACCAAACGAGTCAAACATCCCTCGGAGATTCTGAAGAAGGGCGACCGCCTGAAAGCCGTGGTACTAGCCATCGAGCCCGATAAACGACGCCTCTCGCTGGGCGTGAAGCAGCTTCAGCCCGATGTTTGGGAAAGCTTCTTCAGTCAGCACAAAGTCGGCGACGTGCTGCACGGAAAAGTCCTGCGCGTGGCCAGCTTCGGCGCTTTCGTAGAAATCGCCGAGGGCATCGAAGGCCTCTGTCACAATTCCGAAGCGGTGGATGCCAACGGCCAGCCCTTGACCCTCGAGCCCGGACAAGAGCACGACTTCAAGATCATCAAAATGAATCAGGAAGAAAAGAAAGTCGGGCTCAGCATCAAGGCCGTGGGAGAGGAGGCGTCACGCACCGAAGTGGAAGCCTATAAACATCCAGTATCGAGCACTGGCGGCTCCACCATCGGCGAACTGATGTCGTGGAAGCGCGCCGGCAGCGAGAATAACTGACAGCACCTGTGGCGCGGGTGCCCTCGTCCGCCAAAGCTCAAGGCCGCCAGCACTGGCGGCCTTTTTGCTTTAAAGTCTTCCCAACCAAATTTGTCGCCTGAACTCCACTGGTAAACCCGAATAGTTATCTAGCCCTTCATGAAAGGCTATGATGTTTCCTAATTCAAGGAGAATCTGCTGCCCGCTCCGCCCGCAATACAAGACTTGAACTACGTCGTTGGATCGGTCTGGCACGACGAGTCCAACCGCCAGGTGCGGCTGCGCCGCCTGTTTATGGCCGGGGGTTGGCAAGTCTGGAAGCGACTGATCCGGGCGCCAGTAGTGGTTCCGCTCTTCAACGGGTTTCGGTTTCGAGCGTATCCGGACTGTCACGTGTCGTCGTCTGTGCTTTACTCGCGTATCCCAAATTTCAGCTGCCTGTCGTTTCTGAGAAAACACATCGAAAAAGGAACTCTTCTTGATATAGGAGCCAACGTCGGGCTGGTCAGCCTTCTCCTGGCCGACAACATCCAACACGCGATCTTGTTCGAACCAAATCCAGTCGCCGCAGCCCGCGCCCGCGAGAACCTGGCGCTCAATCACCTCGGTTTTGAAGTAAATGAACTGGCCTTATCGGACCAGTCTGGAGTCGTGGAACTCGAGAATGCAGGAGGCGTGGATTCCTGCAACCGCACCGTAGTCGGCTTCAGCACGTTGGTTCCAACCATCTTCGTGCCATGCACTACCCTCGACAGCTTTCTGGCGCAGCAAGGCCCTTTGCCGGCTCCCATTTCAGCGGTCAAGATCGATGTAGAAGGACACGAGAACAGCGTGTTGCGGGGAATGTTAGGCTTCCTGGAAACACATCGTCCAAAACTCGTGATGTTCGAATATTTGCGGCGAACCAATTTTGCGGAAACAGTGGAACTCTTCTCTCGAGTGGGCTACCGGATCATCGAACTCAACGCAGGAGCACCGCGATGGGCCACACGCGAAGTATCCCCCCTGCAAGACCTCTTTGCCTGTCCTGAAAACCTGGGGAACGAATTTGTTCCTGCTTGAGTTTCACCAGCGAGTTTTCTTCGAAGAGCTTACTTCACATCAATCCGCAAGATGATGTTCGCTATCTTGCGGTCGTCAAATTGGCTCACCGTCTTGGTGTCGCTCTTTTGACCCTTGTATTGGGCGTAGACCTCGTAGTCGATGTTCGTGGAAAGCTCAGGGAAGTGGTACGAGCCGTCGGGGCCGACGATGTAACTTTTCACCGCTCGGGTACGCGTATTGGTGAGATAAACCACAGCATTCGACAGAGGATTATCGTGTCGATCGAGCACCTTTCCGGTAAGCATGCGCCCGACAGTTTCCTTGTCTCTCGCATGGGAAGTAGCAATCGCGGCGAAGCCGAGAAGCACCACTAAAGCCACAACTCGATACTTTCTCATGTGGTACCTCCTCTAGCTTACTGGCAAACTGTTTCGCGAGTGTTGTTATTTCAGATGCAAGCTGGTGTCGACGCGCTCATCCGCATCGACGTGCACCTTGACCTGTTCCCCCTGCAACGGATTGCCATTTGCAGATTTGTGGCCCTGCGTATCGGCCCAGATCACGTAATCCTGCTTGCCCGCTGGTACGCGCTGAGCGAACTCACCGTTGTGATCGGAATACAGCTCCCAGTGCACCTTCTTTTCATTCTCGCGGCGAATTTTGATCTTCACTCCGTAAACAGGGTGGTCGTCGGGACCCCAGACTGTACCGAAGATCACGGCGTAAGGTTTCTCGCGTTTCTGCTCGGCAGACGGGAAGCTATCCGAACCAGCGGCAGACCTCTCCAGCCCAACCATCGCAGAGACGCACAGCCCAAGAAGCGCCATTCGACAGGCAGCGCGGAAGTAGAACTCTAACCGGCGGGACAAAGGCGTGCGGAACTCAGAGATCACCATCTTCGACTTCTTCTTCGTCGTCCTCCTCGTAGACCTCTTCATCCACGGGCTTCAACTCAATCGGACTGACCGTAATGATCTCGAAGTCGGTACCACATTCGGGACAAGAGACGATCTCTCCCTCATCGACCTCGTCTTCCTCGATGTCGAGATCGGTTTCGCATTCCGGACAATGAACCACAAAGGCCTCCATTCTATTTAAAGGCTCCCCTGATAATATTTAGTGACTCTGGTGCCGAAGGTCAAGTCCTCCATTGAAAAACTTGGCCAACCGCTCCGGAAAATCTTGGCTGGTGGCTATTCTAATAACCGATATGAAACTCAAACGCTATGGCGGAGCGCATCTTTTTGAGCTAAGGCATTCAGGTCGAGTTCTGCGCGCCGGCTTGTGCGCGGCTCTCGCTTTGCTGGCCACGACGACTGTGGCCGTCGCGCAGGCCGCTTCGCCTATGTTTTCCGCGGACCCGAAGATCGCCGCGGCGTTGCGCCAGATTTCCGTCCCACGCATTCAGGCGACAATCGAGAAGCTGGTCAGCTTCCAGAATCGCTCCACCCTTTCTGCACAAGATGCGGCTTCGATCGCGTCGGGACGCGGTATCGGCGCGGCGCGGGAATGGATCAAGTCCGAGTTCGAGAGCTATGCCCGCGATTGCGGCGGATGCCTCGAAGTCAAGCTCGACAGCTTCACCGAAGCGCCGGGCGGACGAATTCCCAAGCCGACCGAAATCACCAACGTTTATGCGGTGATGAAGGGCGCTGACCCGGAAAGCGCTAAGCGTATTGTGCTGGTCAGCGGCCATTACGATTCGCGCAACAGCGACAACGCTGACGGCACCAGCCTCGCTCCGGGAGCCAACGACGATGGCAGTGGCACGGCCGTCAGCTTGGAGTGTGCCCGTGTTCTCAGCCAGCTGAAGTTTCCCGCGACGGTAATTTTTCTGACCGTCGCTGGGGAGGAACAAGGCCTGAACGGCAGCCACCACTTCGCGCAGATGGCCAAGGCGGCGGGATGGAACATCGAAGCGGTGCTGAACAACGACATCGTGGGCGGCGACCGCAGCCCGCAGCAGGAGACCAGCGTAGTGCGTGTGTTTTCTGAAGGTGTGCCCATGGCTGTCACCGACGCCGAACTGCGCCAGATCCGCAGCCTTGGAGGTGAGAGCGATTCCACCTCCCGGCAGCTGGCACGCTACATCGCCGAGGTCGGCCGCACTTATGACGCAGGCGTCAAACCAATGCTGGTATTCCGCTTGGACCGCTACCTGCGCGGGGGCGATCACAGCTCATTCAACGAGCAGGGATACGCCGCCGTGCGCTTCACTGAGTTTCGCGAAGACTACAACCACCAGCATCAGAATGTACGCACTGAGAACGGAGTCGAATTCGGTGACCTTCCGAAGTTCGTCAACTTCGATTACCTGGCCACCGTCACCCGCTTGAATGCGGCCACGCTGGCATCACTCGCTTCGGCGCCCGCGCCGCCGGCAAAGGTTCGTCTGCTGACCGCGAAACTGGAGAACGAGTCCACCCTGACCTGGGAACCGCCCGCCAGTGGCCGGGCCGCAAGTTACGAAGTGCTCTGGCGTGCCACCACTAGCCCCGAATGGGAGCATGCTCGATCCGTGGGAAATGTCGCTTGCACCACGCTCCCAACATCAAAGGACAATGTGATTTTTGCTGTGCGCGCGGTGGATAGCCAAGGCCATCGGAGCTTGGCCGTCACCCCGCTGCCGGAGCGCTAAGCCGCGAACCTGCTAGAATGTCCGAATAGGCGCTTCATTTTGAGGACAAGCTGTCAGCCCCCACTGGCAACTGAGAACTGGCAACTGCTCTTATGTATCGCGGACGAACCCTCTCGCTGAGTTTTCCGCCCTTCACACACTGGGTGAAGCGGATCATCATCGCCTGCTCCGCCATCTATTTTTTGCAGGTTGTCTTGGAGCGTATCGCACCGCAGATATACGATTACCTAGAGCATTACGCCGGTCTTATTCCATTCTTGGTCGTCCACGGGATGGTTTGGCAACTATTAACATATTCTTTCCTGCATGCAACTACGATGCATTTGCTGCTGAACATGCTGACGCTGTGGATGGTCGGCTCGCAGTTGGAGCAGGAGTGGGGTCCGAAACGGTTTTTAGAGTTTTATTTGTTTTGCGTGGCGGCAGCCGCGCTCACCACCGTCGCCGTTGCTTATTCCCCGCTGCCAGGAGTGAGCCCGGGGACCAACACAATTGGCGCCTCGGGCGGCATTTACGGATTGCTGATCGCATTTGGCATGCTCTTTGGCGATCGGGAGTTCATTCTGTTTCCACTTCCATTCACCATGAAGGCGAAGTATTTGGTAGCCATCATGATTTTTGTAGTCATTATTGCTACCTTCCAGCCGTCCCAGGGGGGAGTTGCTAATTTCGCACATCTGGGCGGGCTTTTCTTCGGATTCCTCTACATCAAATTTATGCCCAAACGCGGCCTTGCGTACGGAGCCTCGGAACATTATTTCGGCATGCGGAACTCTTATTACCGCTGGAAGCGCCGCCGGGCTGCCCGCAAGTTCGAGGTATTCATGCGCAAGCAGAATCGTCCCCTGAGCGGGACTTTCGACGAACATGGCAACTACGTCCCACCGGATGACTTGGACAAAAAGAACGGCGGCTCTAAATCCGGCTGGGTGAACTAGGCAAGGCATACGTAGACATTCGCGGCCACTCTCACCCAAATAACTTCTGAAACTCAACGAGCACCAGAGCGGGCAGATCCCGCTGCGTCGCCGTTCCCTTGAATCCAAGATCGTGACCCGCGCCCTCGACTCGCTCCAACCGCGTCTTCGCTGGAATTAGGTTCAGCGCCGACGCCACCTCTTCCACCCCGCCGAACGGGTCGCGCGTTCCGTGGACAAAAAGAGCGGGCGTCTGCAACTTGGGGAGATGCTGGATGCGCAGCTGGTCAGGCTTGCGCGGCGGGTGCAGCGGATACGAAAGCAGCAGCAAACCGTGGACAAGGCCAGGGAAATCGGCGCACAGCATCGTCGCTTGGCGGCCTCCGTAGGAGTGCCCGCCGAGAAATATGCGCCCCGAAACCAGCTTGCGAACAGCAGCTACCGCATTCTTCAGCCCTTCACGGTCGTGAGCCGCGTCTCCGGGCCGCGGTGGACCGTACGGCCGGTTTTGGCGATAGGGCAAATCACAGCGCAGGACGGTCACGCCCGCCTTTGCAAAAGCTCCCGCTAACGCTACCAGCAGCGGAGCCCGCGAATTCGATCCGGCGCCGTGTGTAAGTACTAAACCATCTCCTGCAGACGCGGCGGATCGGTGAATGAATCCGCGAACCTGCGGGTCGACCGACGTATCAGCGAAGGGCTCGGGACTGGGCAGCATGGTTGCACGCGCTAGAAATTCAAAGGCAGCACCCGAAAAATTGTGCCGCTCATAAAGCTTCTTCCAGATTTTCGTAAATCTTGATTGTGCGAATCTCGTGAGAGAGTTTGGCCCAGCAGCGCAATACCTCGGGATCTTCCAGCGCGGCGCGGCGAGCCTCTTCTGACTTCCAGTATCGAAGCAAAATGTATTCGTCGCGAGACTTCGCATCGCGATACAGAAAGTCGCGGCTGTACCCGCCAGCGGAGAGCGCCGCAATCAACGCCCGCATCGTGGCGAGAGACGCTTCTTCATGCTCCGGCAACGGCTGAAAGATGGCGACCGAAAGTATCTCCTGCGACATGAGAATTATTGTCTCATTACCTTTTCCGAGGTGACCGTGTGAAGCCGTATGAGATTGGTTGAGCCCGACGCCATCTGCGTTCCAGCGACCACACCAAGCACATCGCCAACCTTGATGCGGCCCTGGCGCAGAAGCTCCCGCTCGGCGGTGGCCACCATATTTTCAGCACTGCGCGCCTGCGCCGTCTGCACCGGATGCACGCCCCAAAAAAGATTCATCCGGTTGCACACCGGTGCAAACTGGCTGAAGGCATAGATCGCGGCTTTGGGACGGTACTTCGAAATCATGCGCGCCGTATTTCCAGTCTCGGTGAACACGGCGATGGCTCCCATGCGCAAGTCCTCGGCGGTATGGGAGATAGATTCACAGATAGCTTCCGCAACGGTAATCGAATGGCGCTCGCGTCGACGCCGCGACGGGGCAAAATCGCCCGTATTGCCTTCGGCCTCAATCACAATTCGAGCCATCATTGCGACCGCTTCGCGGGGGTAGAGGCCGTTGGCGGTCTCGGCGGACAGCATTACGGCATCGCTGCCGTCGAAGATCGCGTTAGCGACGTCGCTGGCTTCAGCCCGCGTGGGGCGCGGGTTTTCGATCATCGATTCCAGCATTTGCGTTGCGGTAATTACCGGCTTGCGCCACTCGGCGGATCTGCGGATCACGTATTTCTGGATGACCGGAACTTTCTCCGGCGGCATTTCCACGCCGAGATCCCCGCGGGCCACCATGACTCCATCGGCTGCTTCGAAAATTTCTTCCAGGCGTTCGAGGGCCTGAGGTTTTTCCAGCTTGGCAATTACGGGAAGATCTGCGCCGTGGCTGGCGATAATTTGTTTTACCTCGCGAACATCGGCCGCCGAGCGCACGAACGATATCGCGAGCATATCGACGCCGTGCTTGAGGCCAAACTCGAGGTCGGCGCGATCTTTGTCGGTCAGGGCGGGGATGGAGAGCGCAATTCCGGGAAGATTGATGCCCTGATGCTGGCCCAGTTGGCCGCCGTTGATGACCTCGCACTCCACATCATTGCCGCGGACTCGAACCACGCGCAACTCGATCAGCCCATCCATCAGCAGAATGCGTGCGCCGGGTCTGACTTCGCGCGCCAGCCCCTGAAAAGTCGTCGAGATCACGGTTGAAGTGCCTTCAATATCGCGCGGCGTGATGGTGACGTGTGACTCGGCCTTCAGGGTGACCGGGACGCCGCTCTTCAAGCGGCCGGTGCGAATCTTGGGGCCCTGCAGGTCCTGCAGAATGCAGATGGTGCGATTTTCCTGCTCAGCAACGCGGCGCAGGCGCTCGATGTTACGAGCGTGTTCTTCGTGCGATCCGTGAGAGAAGTTCAGACGGGCCACATCCATGCCGAGGCGCATGAGGTCGCGCAGCATCGGTTCGGAGTTGCACGCGGGGCCTACCGTGCAAATGATTTTTGCACGGCGAATGGTGGACGTTGGCGATGAATTGACATCGTGGGTGGCGCGCTTTCGCGAAGACTTTCCTTTTTCCAAGTTTGTCCCGATCAGAATTTGTGCAGCTCTAATTATTGTATATGGAGAGTTAGTCTTCGAGCGGACGCCACAGGCACTGGAAGGCGGCGGCCTCCGCACGAAATGTCGTGGCTCGATTGGTCGCGCTGCCGCTCCCGAAGCTCAATGCAGCAGATGCCAAGCCTCTTTATACCTTGCGTACTTGCTGGTCGGGTCGGAGGTGTAGATACGAACCCCGCTCCTGTTCCCGTGGATCACAAGTCTTGCCGGGATGATGTACCAAACATCCTCCGCGATGACGTAGACTGCCAGGAAATCGAATTCTCCGGGCTGGTAAGGCTTGCCCCTACGGCTGGGCTGGACACTGCAGCGGTAGCAACCTTCCGGCATCCGGTAGATTGTCGACTTAATCTGTACGCTTACGAAGTGCCCGGGAGTTCCGATCACAATGTCGTAGCGAGAAAGGTCTCCCCAGGGTTTAGAAACCGCCAGGCCAAATTTGGCCGCTTTTGCCATGAACTGAAGCTCAGACCATTCGCCACGACGTTTGGAATTACGCATCATCTTCCTGGAATTCATAGATTAGAGGCCCAATAAAAAACGCGGCCGGTTAAGGCCGCGTCTCTTTCTTTTCAGATTTTGGAAGTGATCACATCAATTCCGACTGTCATTCCGAGCAAAGCGAGGAATCCCTACCCGGCCAACCATGGCGGCTGTAGGAATCCGGCTTCGCTTAAACGGGAAAAATCGAAAAGGATGAAAAAGCTTCTACTTCTATTATATCAACCTGAAATAGGTAAGTGTGCCATGTTTGCTGACTTTATTTTGGTATTAATATACTTGCCTGACTAAGACTTTTCTGCTAGTCTCGGAACATGGAAACACCCAAGACACTCCAAGCAGCCATCCAGCACTTCAGCGATTACGACAACTGCCGCAAGTTCATGATTGCGGTTCGCTGGCTTGATGAAGTCGTGCGCTGCCCCTACTGCAATTCCGAGAAGGTCACCTATCTTGCGAAGGCGAAGCTGTATCGCTGCTATGGCGACCACCCCAAGCAGAAGTTCTCGCTCAAGATCGGCACCGTATTTGAAGATTCGCCGATTCCCCTTGAGAAGTGGCTTCCCGCCGTTTGGCTTGTCGTGAACTGCAAAAACGGAATCAGCTCTTACGAACTGGGCAAAGACCTTGGCGTAACCCAGAAGTCTGCTTGGTTCATGCTGCATCGGATTCGTCTTGCGGTTCAATCCAAGTCCTTCGTTAAGATCGGCGGCGCTGGTAGCGCACCTATCGAAGTTGACGAAACTTTCATCGGCGGCAAGGCGCGAAATATGCATCGGTCGAAACGTGAACGCCTATCCCGCAATGGCGGAATGCAAGGTGGAAGCGGGAAAGCCGTTGTCATGGGAATGCTGGTACGTGGCGGCCAAGTGAGAGCCACTGTCATTCCAAATCGCAAGCACAACATCACCGAGCAGATCGTGCGCGAAGTTGTGGAGCCCGGCACAGAAGTTCACACAGATGAGTTTCAGGGCTATTACAATTTGAAAGACGGTTACGTTCACAAAGTAATCAATCACCTTGAGGGCTACGTAAAAGAGAACGTTCACACCAACGGAATCGAGAATTTTTGGAGCTTACTGAAGCGCGGATTGAATGGTACTTACGTTGCGGTCGAACCGTTTCATCTTTTCCGCTACGTAGATGAGCAAGCATTCCGCTACAATAACCGCGCAACCAAAGACAATCCGTTGACCGATGCAGATCGGTTTCAGTACGCCTTATCACAGATCGTGGGAAAGCGGTTAACCTTTGCGGAGGTAACTGGCAAGGTGGGAGAAACGGCCTTCTAATCCTTTGCGTGGGAAGCGCGGGAAACGGCCTTCCGCTTCCGCGTCTTTGCCCGTTTCTCAGCGTCGAGCTTAGCTTTGATTTCCGAGTGCGGCACAGCAACCAAGCGCCGCATAAAATTCGTGAACTTCCCAAAATCGCCCTCAACATTCTTCGCGGGATTGGCGGGGCGAGTTGGCTTTTGCGGCACGACACTAGGAGTGTGCAATGTCGTGCGCCAAAAGTCAAATTGATATTCCAGAAGATGCTATGAACCTCTGCTATTGCGACGAGAGTGGGACCGGAAATGAACCTATCGCAGTGATGGTGGGAATCGTAGTCGATGCTCATCGGATGCACATTACCAAACAGCATTGGCTGGGCCTCTTGCAGCAACTCTCTGACTTAGCCGGACGGGAAGTATCGGAAATCCACACCAGAAACTTCTATGCCGGGAATGGCATCTGGAGAGACCTTACCGCTCAACAGCGAACCGATATTATCACTGCGATTTTTGAATGGCTCTGCGAAAGAAAGCACAGCGTTGTCTATACCTCCGTTTGTAAAGAGCGCTATTTACGGGCATTTGCGGAACAGCGGATACCAGATGAACTCAATACCATTTGGCGCTTTTTAGGCTTCCACTTAATTCTGGCGATGCAGAAGCATTGTCAAAAAGAAATGAAGAACAAGGGACACACCATTTTTGTATTCGACAACGAAGAACGCGAACAGATGCGTTTTACTGACATTATTACTCGACCTCCGGAGTGGAGCAATGAATACTATGAGCGCAAACGCAAACAAGAAGCACTAGATCAAATTGTCGATGTACCTTACTTCGGAGACTCGAAGGAGGTAGCATTGATCCAACTCGCGGATATTTGTTCTTTTTTTCTAAGACGCTACGCGGAGATAAAGGAAGGCTTGTTGCCTGCACGCTACGCTGACGAAGAAACTAAGGTAGATGGATGGATAGAGGCATTTGTGAGCAGATCTGTAGGTTCACCCTGTATTTATCCAAAAAAAGGCAGGAACGCAGCAGAAGATTTGTTTTTTAACAATGCGTCTGAATCCATTCGCGCATTATGAGGGGGTAACCTTCTGAACAGATTGGCAAGAGTGTATCCGCCACACCTACCTAAGCCCAAGTGAGCGCTTCCGCTCGTTCAAATCATTCAAACGCTTTCGCACTGCCGTAAGCTGATCAAACAGTTTAACTGCTTCGTCAAAATTCATGGATATCTTGAATTGCGCGTCGTGGAGCACATTCACCTTGCCGATCGCTGATATGTAAGCTTCTCCTGACGCGCCATATTGCATACCAGCGCGCAATACCCCATCCAGCCATTCGGCGAACCCTTTCAAGTGTATCGATATCCGTTTCCCTTTTTCTTCTAACTGGGCCAATTCTTGCTCAGCTTCATTAACATCAAGTAGAAGCAGCGCCTTTTGTTTGCGAACTTCGTCCTCTGTCATGTACCTGATTCTAGGCGCACAAAAGGCGAAACACAAGTCAGAATGTAGAGATAGCCCTGTCACGGTTTCAACAGCTTAGCAGAAAAAGTCAGTCATGTATATTAATACCTTTATTTTCCCATTAGATGCATGGAGTTAAGCCCGATCGTGTAACTTTTGCCTATTGACAAGATTTTTGGCGGGAGGCCGAAAGCTCGCGTTCGCCTTACTCTCGAGGGTGGGGATTTTCGTGGGCTGAACGCGTTCGGACAGTTGGGAAAACGCCAAGCTGCCAAAGTCGGGAATCAAAACTGGCGGAGCGTTGGAAGGCTCGAGTTCCTAAGGCGCGGGAGAAGACCGGTCTTCCGTTCGTCACGGGTCGGTGATCGACGAACACCCCCGCCCAAGCGGAGCTTGGACGGGGCACCCTTTAGGGTAAAATGAGCGCGATTGTCTGGGCCACCCGCCGAGAGGGCGGGGTCTTTTTGCTGACATCGTCGGGCCGGCAGCCCGCTCAAGCCGTCCGCCCTTTGGATTGAGTGGGGATGTTCTTAGTTGTAGGCTCGGCATCCGGCGAGTATTTTCAGAGTTTGCGGCGAGACAGCAGGTCCCTCCACTCCGCTTCGCATCCCCCGCGGGAATGGGAAGCTCCGGTCGGGATGACAGTTTGTAACGGAGCTGATGACAATGCGTAACGGGGAGGATGACAGTTGGTAACGGGGCTGATGGCAATTCGTGATGGGCTGCGGTTGAACAGTCGCAAAATCCCGCATGATTATTGGCTCTGAGCGACATCCTCGGGACTGGGCGCGGGGCTTGTTTGGAAAGTGGAACACACCAACGCGTGACCTCCTCCTGTAAGGCCCGGCGGGTAAAATTCGGTGATGCCAATGTGGAAGAAGTTGATGGTGATCGGAGTGGCGTGGATCGTGTATGCCTTGTTCTACATTGAGTTTCTTAAAGCGCGATGAGGGTTGAGCACGTAATTTGAATGTCCTGAAGAAGGCGGGTCGCAACTGGTCTTTCGCCCCGTTGGTTAGTCGGTGGCGGGTTGCGGGGCGGGCATTTGTTTCAACTCTTTGCCCAGGAAGGCGCGGGGGAAGAGCATGGCGTTGAACTCGGCTCCGACCAATATGACGAGCGAGATCAGGTACATCCACACCAGCAGGGCGATGGCGGCGCCGAGCGAACCGTAAATGATGCTGTAATCCGCGTAGTTCTGCAAATACCAGCCAAACAGTGCAGTCGAGAGGAACCACAAGACCGTGGCCAGCGTGGCGCCCGGCAAAACGCTGTGCCAGGGCTGAGTGCGGGGGACGGCGTTGTGGTAGATGACCGCGATTACGGCGATGCTGGTGAGCGTGGCAATGAGCCAGCGGATGGCGGTCCACATCAGCAGGACGTACAGGCCGAACTCCTGGTTCAGGTGAAACAGGACGTTGCGCTCGATGCGGCTTCCGGAAGCGACCAGGATGGTGGCGAAGGTCAGCGGGGTTCCGGCGAGCAGGACCAGAGAGAAGGCGATCATTCGCTCTTTCACCAGGCCCCAGATTTTCGGGAGCTCGTAGGAGCGGCGGAAGCCTTCCATCCATGAAATCATGACCCCTGAGGCGGTCCACAAAGTGATCAGCGATGCGCTGATCAGCAGGCCGACCGAGCGCGGGGAATTTCCTTGCAGGTAGGAGACGGCGGTGGGGCTTCCGGCGGGGAGGATTCTATCCAAGGCGTAGGTAATTTCACGCAGATAGGAGGCGGTCTTGCGGTGGTTAGCCAGGACCGATCCAACTACCAGGAGCAAAGGAAAAAAAGTGATGATCGAAGAGTAGGCAGACGCTTTCGCGATGGCGAAGACGTCGTGCTGAAACGCGCGCCAGAATGCCAGCCGCAACAGGTTGAAAAAGCGGAGAATCACCCGTCCCAGAGTATTGTGCCGGGGCATGGTGTGCAACTGGGAAGTGAGATTCCCTTGTTTGTCCGGTAATAGTTGTGGATTGGCGGCCATGGAGGTTGAAAGGCAGGGAAGAGAGGGCGGTCGAGTAAATACCGCCCTCTCTGCTATTTCCTGCCGTTACTCTGCCGTCAGTTCCTCGGTTTCGCCTTCGTGGCGCATCAGCTCGAGCGCTCGCTCGGCTTCCTCGTACGCTTGCGAAACTTCCTCCTGCACCTTGGCGGCCGCTTCTTCCATTTCTGGCGAGAGGCGAACGTTGCGGTAGTACTCCATGCCGGTGCCTGCAGGAATGAGGCGTCCGACGATGACGTTTTCTTTCAGGCCGCGCAGGTGGTCGACGGCACCTTGAATCGATGCTTCGGTCAGCACGCGGGTTGTCTCCTGGAAGGAGGCGGCGGATATGAACGAGTCGGTCGAGAGCGAGGCTTTGGTGATTCCGAGGAGCAGCGGCCGGCCTGTGGCTGGACGTCCGCCCTGTGAAATCACGCGCTCGTTTTCCTCGGCGAAGCGGAATTTGTCGACTTGCTGTTCCAGCAGGAACTGGGTGTCGCCGACGTCTTCCACTTTGCGCCAACGCATCATCTGGCGAACGATGACTTCGATGTGCTTGTCGCTGATGTTCACGCCCTGCAGCCGGTAAACTTCCTGGATTTCGTTTACCAGGTAAGACTGCAGTTCCTTTTCGCCGAGCACGGCCAGGATGTCGTGCGGGTTGAGCGGGCCGTCCATCAGCGGTTCGCCAGCTTTCACGCGCTCGCCTTCCTGCACGTTGATGTGGACGCCGCGTGGAACCGAGTATTCTTTTTCGGTGCCGTTGTCGGCGATGACGTACATCTTGCGCTGGCCCTTGGAGACTTCACCGAACTTGACCGTGCCATCGATTTCGCTGATGACCGCAGTCTCATGCGGCTTGCGGGCTTCGAACAATTCGACCACGCGTGGGAGACCTCCGGTGATGTCTTTGGTTTTGGTGGTCTCGCGCGGGATCTTCGCCAGCACGTCGCCGGGGTGAGCGGTGTCGCCGTCCTGCACCATCAAGTGAGCGCGGGAGGGCATGAGGTAACGCTTGCTGGTTTTGCCCTTGATCACGATCGCGGGCTGGCGCTTCTCGTCGGGCGAGTCGGCGACGACGTGACGCGACAAGCCGGTGACCTCGTCCACTTCTTCGTGGAGCGTGACACCTTCCTGAAGGTCTTTGAACTGGATCGTTCCACCGATTTCGGTCAGGACAGAGAAGGTGTACGGATCCCACTCGACCATGACTTTGCCGAGTTGAACCTGATCGCCTTCGTTGACCTTGACCTTGGCGCCGTAGACGACCGCGTAGCGCTCGCGTTCGCGGCCCTTTTCGTCGACTACCGCGATCGAGCCCTGGCGATTCATGACTACCAGATCGCCGGACTTTGCTTTCACAGTTTGGAGTCCGACGAAACGTACGGACCCCGTGGTCTTGGCTTCCAAACGCGATTGCTCGGAAACTCGCGACGCCGTACCGCCGATGTGGAAGGTGCGCATGGTGAGCTGAGTTCCGGGTTCGCCGATGGACTGGGCAGCGATGACTCCGGTGGCTTCGCCGAGTTCGACGAGGCGACCCGAAGCCAAGTTGCGGCCGTAGCACATGACGCAGACGCCGCGCTTGGATTCGCAGGTGAGCACGGAACGGATTTTTACCCGCTCGATGCCGGCAGCTTGAACCGTGCCCGCGAGCTCTTCGGTGATTTCCTGGTTGATGTCCACGACAACGTTGCCGTCGTAGTCTTTCAGTTTTTCGAGCGATACGCGGCCCACAATGCGGTCGCGCAATGGTTCGATGACTTCGCCGGCTTCGACGATACCGGCGACGTAAATGCCGTCGACCGTGCCGCAATCGTACTCGCTGATGATTACGTCTTGGGCCACGTCAACGAGACGACGAGTGAGGTAGCCGGAGTCGGCCGTCTTAAGAGCCGTATCAGCCAGACCTTTACGCGCTCCGTGCGTCGAAATGAAGTACTCCAGCACGGTCAAACCTTCGCGGAAGTTGGCCGTGATTGGAGACTCGATGATTTCGCCGGAAGGCTTCGCCATCAATCCACGCATACCGGAGAGCTGGCGGATCTGCTGTTTCGATCCGCGAGCGCCGGAGTCGGCCATGACGTAAATCGGATTGATGAAACCTTCCTTGTCGCGCTGCTGCATCTGGCCGAACATTTCGTCCGCAACTTTTTCGGTGATGCCGGACCAGATTTCAATGACCTTGTTGTAGCGTTCGCCGTTGGTGATGGCGCCGTCGAGGTATTGCTGCTGGACTTGCACGGCCTGCTTCTCGCCGTCTTTCACCAGACTCTTTTTGTTGTCCGGGATGACCATGTCGTCGATGCCGATCGACAGGCCAGCGCGGGTGGCGAAGCGGAAGCCCAGGTCTTTGACCTCGTCGAGCATCTTAACCGTGACTTCGAGGCCGAACCTGAGATAGCCATAGCTGACCAACTGACCGATACCCTTCTTTTTGAGCAAGCCGTTGATGAACGGCATGCCGGCAGGAAGGTGATCGTTCAGAATGGCGCGTCCCACGGTGGTGTTCAGGAAGCTGCGCTCGTACTGCACGGGTTCGGTGTGAGTGATGTCCTGATCGTCGTAAGTGGCGGTCAGGTCGATCACTTCGCCGGTGTAGCGCAGACGGATCGGAGTCAGGGTCTCGACTTCGCCGGATTCGAGCGCCATCAATACTTCCTCGATGTTGGCGAACGAACGGCCTTCACCCTTGGCGCCGGGCTTGGCTTTGGTCAGGTAATAAAGACCCAGAACCATATCCTGCGTGGGGACGGTGATCGGATGACCAGACGCGGGTGACAGAATGTTGTGCGAAGACAACATCAGCACGCTGGCTTCGACCTGCGCTTCCGGAGACAGCGGAATGTGTACCGCCATCTGGTCACCGTCGAAGTCGGCGTTGAACGCGGTGCAGACCAGCGGGTGAATCTTGATGGCCTTGCCTTCAACCAGCACCGGCTCGAACGCCTGAATGCCGAGGCGGTGAAGGGTTGGGGCGCGGTTCAAGAGCACCGGGTGGTCTTTAATGACTTCTTCGAGAATGTCCCAGACAATCGGTTCCTGCTGCTCCACCATTTCCTTGGCTTGCTTGATGGTGGTGCAATGTCCCGTCTGTTCAAGCCGGTGATAGATAAATGGCTTGAAAAGTTCGAGCGCCATCTTCTTGGGCAGACCGCACTGGTGGAGTTTGAGCTCTGGCCCAACCACGATAACGGATCGGCCTGAGTAGTCGACGCGCTTGCCCAGCAAGTTCTGGCGGAAGCGGCCTTGCTTGCCCTTCAGCGTGTCGGAGAGCGACTTCAGCGGCCGGTTGTTGGCGCCACGCAGAACGCGTCCGCGGCGTCCGTTATCGAACAGGGCGTCGACGGCTTCCTGCAGCATGCGCTTCTCGTTGCGCACGATGACTTCCGGAGCGTGCAGGTCCATCAGCTTCTTCAACCGGTTGTTGCGGTTGATCACGCGGCGATACAAATCATTGAGATCGGAGGTGGCAAAGCGGCCGCCGTCCAGAGGAACAAGTGGGCGAAGCTCGGGCGGAATGACCGGGATTACATCCAGGATCATCCAGTTCGGTTTGTTACCGCTCTTGCGGAAGGCCTCAACAACTTTCAAGCGCTTGGCATACTTGAGGCGCTTCTGCAGCGAGTTCTCGTGCTTCATCTTCTCGCGCAGTTCGGTGGACAGTCCTTCGATGTCCACGCGCTTGAGAAGTTCTTTGATTGCCTCGGCGCCCATCATCGCTTTGAAGCCGGTGGGCCGGAACTGCTGGTCGAGTTCGCGGTACTTGGTTTCGTCCTTGATGACTTCGTGATCTTTTACCGGAGCTTCGCCCGCCTCGACGACTACGTAGGCTTCGAAATAAAGTACTGACTCGAGATCGCGCAAAGAGATGTCCAGGAGGTGTCCGATACGGCTGGGCAGTCCTTTGAAGAACCAGACGTGCGAGCAGGGCGAGGCCAGCTCGATATGCCCCAGGCGCTCGCGCCGCACTTTGGACAGTGTGACTTCGACTCCGCACTTGTCGCAAATGACGCCGCGGTGTTTCATGCGCTTGTACTTGCCGCAGAGACACTCCCAATCGGTTACGGGACCGAAGATGCGGGCGCAGAACAGGCCGTCGCGCTCCGGCTTGAAGGTGCGATAGTTAATGGTCTCCGGTTTAGTGACTTCGCCGTGCGACCAGCTCCGGATCTTTTCCGGAGAAGCGAGGCTGATGCGGATAGCATCGAAATCGGCGATAGGGTTTGCCAGGTCAAAGGGGCTCGAACGAAACAAGGTAATCCTCGGCTTCCTGCGGAAGTACGCCCCCCGCGGGCGGCTCTCGAAAACAACTTTTTGTACCCGGTTGCTCGAGAGCTTAACAACGGGTCTCGGTTCCCTACGAAATCCCAGCTTCGCCGGCAGAAACGTAGCAAGCTACGTTTCTACACAGCGGCTTAATCGGCTGCGGCTAATGCCGGTTTCTTTTCTGTGGCCTTGATCAATTCCACATCGAGGCACAGCGATTGCAATTCGCGAATCAGCACGTTGAACGATTCGGGTACGCCCGGCTCCATAGCAGCTTCGCCTTTGACGATGGCCTCATAAATCTTGGTGCGGCCATAAACGTCGTCGGATTTCGCCGTCAGCAACTCCTGCAGGATGAACGCCGCTCCGTACGCCTCCAGCGCCCAGACTTCCATTTCTCCGAAGCGCTGGCCGCCGAACTGGGCTTTTCCTCCCAAGGGCTGTTGCGTAATCAGCGAGTACGGACCGATCGAACGAGCGTGAATCTTGTCGTCCACCAGGTGCGAAAGTTTGAGCATGTAAATATAGCCAACTGTGATCGGCTGCTCGAACTTGTTGCCGGTCATGCCGTCGTACAGATAGGTTTTGCCCGACTCCGGCAGACCCGCTTGATTGAGCAGGGCCTTGATCTCGCTTTCTTTGGAGCCGTCGAACACCGGCGAGCCGGTAAAGACGCCGCGAGTTAGAGTCGGCGCGATTGCCATCAGTTCGTCATCGCTGAGGTCGCTGATGGTGTCGGCCAAAACCGTGTCCTTGAACAGGGCCTTGAGCTCCCGACGGATTGCATCTTCGCGAGTGTTCTCGGCCAGCATCTGACCGATCTTCTTGCCCAATTCATGTCCCGCCCATCCGAGGTGGGTTTCGAGAATCTGTCCCACGTTCATACGCGAAGGAACGCCGAGCGGATTGAGCACGATCTCAACCGGGGTGCCGTTATCGAGGTAAGGCATGTCCTCTTCAGGCAAGATGCGGGCAATCACGCCTTTATTTCCGTGACGGCCGGCCATTTTGTCGCCGACGCTCAGCTTGCGTTTCATCGCGATATAGACTTTGACCAGCTTGATCACGCCCGGCGGCAGTTCGTCGCCCTTGGTGAGCTTGTCTTTTCTTTCGTTGACGATTTTCTTGAGCACGTCGATCTGACGTGAGGTCATCTCTTCGATCTCATCGATCTGCTCGTTGACCCGCGGGTCTTTGTCTGCGTACTTAATACGCTTCAAGTTGCGGGTGGAAATGCGCTCGATGGTGTCACGATCGAGAACCGCGTCCTTGGTCAGCAGACGCTTGTTTGTGCGTTCGTCGTGCAGGTCGGCCTGCACCACTTTGCCGCCGAGGATGTTGTCCAAGCGCTTGAGGCGCTCGTCGGTCAGAATTCGGATTTCGTCAGAAAGGTTGCGTTCGAGTTTGCCAATCTGCGCAGCCTCGATAGCTTTGGCGCGTTCGTCTTTTTCCTGACCCTTGCGGGAGAAGATTTTGACATCGACAATTACGCCTTCGATGCCGGGCGGGCAGTAGAGTGAAGCGTCACGCACGTCACCGGCTTTTTCACCGAAGATGGCGCGCAGCAGCTTCTCTTCCGGCGTGAGCTGGGTTTCGCCTTTAGGCGTTACCTTGCCGACGAGGATGTCGCCCTGTTTGATGCTGGCGCCGATGCGGATCACGCCGGCCTCGTCCAGATTGCGCAGCATGGATTCGCTGACATTCGGAATGTCACGCGTGACTTCTTCCGGTCCCAGCTTGGTGTCGCGCGACTCGAGTTCGTACTCCTCGATGTGAACCGAGGTGTAGTAATCGTCTTTGACCAGTTTTTCGGAGACCAGGATTGCGTCTTCGAAGTTGTATCCGCGCCACGCCATGAAGGCGACCAGCACGTTTCGGCCTAACGCCAACTCACCGTGATCGGTGCAGGGGCCGTCGGCGATTACCTGGCCCTTGGCTACTCGCTGGCCTTTGATCACGATCGGTTTCTGGTTGATACAAGTGTTCTGGTTGGAGCGCTTGAACTTCATGAGCTGGTAAATGTCGCTACCAACTTCGCGGGAGAGCTGTCCGGGATGGTGCTCGCCCTCGACGCGCACGATGATGCGCTCCGAGTCCACTGAGTCGATGATGCCGTTGCGTTTTGCCAGGATGACCGCGCCAGAATCGCGCGCCGTGACTCCTTCCATCCCGGTGCCGACGATGGGAGCTTCGGCGCGGAGCAGAGGAACCGACTGACGTTGCATGTTCGCGCCCATCAGGGCGCGGTTGGCGTCGTCGTGTTCGAGGAAGGGCACGAGGGATGCGGCTACCGAGACCAACTGCTTGGGGCTGACGTCGATGTAGTCAACGTCGTCGCGGCTGACCAGCACGAAGTTGCCGGCCTTGCGGGCGTTGACCAGATCGCCGACGATGCGACCTTTGTCGTCCAGTTCAACGTTAGCCTGGGCGATCACATGGCGATCTTCTTCCCAAGCGGAAAGATAGAAGGAGAATGGCTCGACCTCGGCCGGCTTCTTGCGGCGCTCTTTAATTTCGCCGTTGGTTTTCTCGATTTCGTGCTTCTCGATGTGATCGCCGACTTTGTGGTCGCTGTCGCCAGCGTTGACCACGCTGACGTAGTCGACAACGCGGCCGTTCTTGACGCGGCGGTAAGGCGACTCGATGAAGCCGTAGTCGTTGATTCGGGCATAGCAGCTCAAGGACGAAATCAGTCCGATGTTCGGACCTTCCGGGGTCTCGATCGGGCAGATGCGTCCGTAGTGCGTGGGGTGCACGTCGCGGACTTCGAATCCCGCGCGTTCGCGCGACAGGCCGCCCGGCCCAAGAGCCGAGAGACGGCGCTTGTGAGTGATTTCCGAAAGCGGGTTGGTCTGGTCCATGAACTGCGAGAGCTGCGATGACCCGAAGAATTCGCGGATTGCGGCCATCACCGGCTTGGCGTTGACCAGGTCATGCGGCATGGCTGTGGACATTTCCTGATACACGCTCATCTTTTCTTTGATGGCGCGTTCCATGCGGACCAAGCCGATGCGGAACTGGTTCTCCATCAACTCGCCGACCGCGCGGACGCGGCGGTTGCCGAGGTGATCGATGTCATCGACTGAGCCAATGTTCTTGCGCAGCTTCAGCAGATACGCGATCGTGCCGTAGAAATCTTGCGGCTCGAGCGTGCGGTTCTCCAGCTTCGTGGCATCCTGGTTTTCGAACAGTTTGATGTTGAACTTCAGACGGCCTACGCGCGAGAAATCATATTTGCGCGGGTCGAAGAACATCCCGTGGAACAAAGCCGTCGCCGTGTCGAGCGTCGGCGGATCGCCAGGACGCAGCTTGCGGTAGATTTCGATCAGCGCTTCCTGCGGCGTCTTCACCGAATCGCGCTTCAAGGTCTGGCTGATCACCGTGCCAACATCGTCGCGCTCAGGGAAGAATATGCTGATCTCGACTACGCCGGAATCGAAGATCTTTGAGAGCTTGTCAGCGGTCAGTTCGGAATTGGCTTCGAGCAGGACTTCGCCCGTGGTCGTATCTACTACGTCGGCGGCGACCCATGCGCCTTCGAGGTCGGAGATGTCGACTTCAATTTCGCTGATCTTTGCCTTTTGGATTTCCTTTAGGGTTGCGGCATTCAGTTTGCGTCCCGAGTGCGCGATCTCTTCGCCAGATTTGTTCTTGATGCTGTGCGCCAGCTTCATGCCCAACAGGTTGGTGGCTTTTTCGCTGTTGGGATCGAGCGTCCAGAACAGCTTCTTGTCGCGAATCACCAGCCGATCGACGGTATAGAAGGTCCGCAGAATGTCTTCGCTGGAACGCAGGCCGAGGGCGCGCAGGAAAATCGTTCCCAGGAACTTGCGTTTGCGGTCGATGCGCACGTAGAGCACGTTCTTCTGGTCGTATTCAAACTCGACCCATGAACCGCGGTAAGGAATGATCTTGCCGAGGAAGTAGGTACGATTGTTTGCCGTTTCGAAGAAAACGCCGGGCGAACGGTGCAACTGGCTGACGATGACCCGTTCGGTGCCATTGATAATGAAGGTGCCGTTCTGCGTCATCAGCGGAACGTCGCCGAAGAATACTTCCTGTTCCTTGATGTCGCGAATGGAGCGGTTGCCGGTCTCCGCGTCTTTATCGAAGATGGTGAGACGCATAGTGACCTTGAGCGGAGCAGAGTAGGTCATGCCGCGCTCTTCGCATTCGCTCACGTCGTATTTCAATTGCAGGCCGACAGGGTCGCCGCACTTGTTGCAGAAGTCGGGGGTGTTCGCGTTGTACGTGCCGCACTTGCCGCAGAGCACGTCGCCAGGATGGAACGGATCGGTAACGATGGTGTTGCCGCAGTTCTTGCAAGTCGAGCGCAGGTGATGCAGGCCCTTCAAGTGGCCGCACTTGCACTCCCAGTTGCCGATGGCGTAGTCGACGAACTCTAGCTGCGAGACGTTGCGGAAGTCGGTGATCGGAAAGACCGACTGGAAAACTGCCTGCAATCCACCGTCGTCGCGCTCGCTGGGCAACCGATCCATTTGCAGAAAGCGGTCGTAGGAACGCTTCTGCACTTCGATCAGGTTTGGAATCTGGATGGTTGCTGGAATTTTGGAAAAATCAAATCGGGTACGGAATCCATTGCTCTTTGACATTCGGATACTCCCAAACTTTCATGCGCAGCAATTGGGCTGCGATAAAACTGCGATGTAAGGCGCTTCGACCGCGCCCGACGTACGTTAAGAACAAACAAAACGGCAAAGACAGGTATGCACCTACAGGGACATGACTCCCCGCAGGCGCCGATTGCAGCGCTTAGCCTCTGTTGAAATGTGTCGTTTCCGCGCCAGTATCTAAAGGCCTGTTCCTGTTTCGCCCTGCCCGCAAAACAGTCTGCCAACTCGTGTCAGCGACCACGCCCCCGCTTCCTGGACTCGTAACAACGGATGGTCGCCGTCACTCTATGAAGCAGGAAGCGGTGTTATTAATATAGATGATACCACCGTTCCAAAAGCTTCACCAGAGACAACAATGGATGCCGGGCTCCGCGCCCGGTTGGACGGGCGAGACGCCCGTCCTCCATCGATCAAACCTTACTTAACCTCGACTGTGGCTCCTGCGTCGGTGAACTTCTTCTTGATTGTTTCTGCCTCTTCCTTGGTCACGCCCCCTTTAATCTCTTTCGGGGCGCCGTCGACCAGGTCCTTGGCTTCCTTCAAGCCCAGGCTGGTCACTTCGCGGACGGCCTTGATTACATTGATCTTGTTGGCGCCCACTTCCTTGAGGACGACGCTAAACTCGGTCTTCTCCTCTGCCGGAGCCGCGCCTGCTGCCGCTCCGCCGCCACCGGCCATCATCACAGGAGCTGCGGCCGCCGCCGAGACGCCTAGCTTCTCTTCGAGCCGCTTCACCAGAGCCGCCGCGTCAAGCAACGACAGTCCAACGATTTGTTCTTCTAACTGCTGCAGATCCGCCATGTCATTTCTCCAAATTTTTCTGCAGAGACGTTGCTAGAACGACTCTACGAGTTATCCATTGCTGATTTTGCTATCCGCGGTCAAAGTTTCCAGTGCGACTAGGCTTCTGAACCACCGCGCCAGACACGCAGTAGAACCGATGCCGCGCAACCCTCGACTCCAGATAACTAAACCCTTTCGGACGGCCTTCGCCGCCCCGAAACTTGTACGAATTCAGTAATTGGGTAATCTTAAAACCTGAGTTTCCAATTCCAAAATTGCTCAATTGCCCGATTACCAAACTCAAGAGGCCGAAGCTTCCTTGAACTTGCCCTTCTCCACGCCCTGGTTGATCACAACCGCAATGTCGCGTCCCACGGCATTCATCACCGTCACCAACCGTTGCGCCGGCGCGTTCATCAGGAACAGGAGCTTGGAATAAATCTCTTCCTTCGACGGCATTGTCGCCAACGCCTGGATCTGATTGATCGAGATCACGCGCCCTTCGACGATTCCGGACTTGAAAGTGAATTCCGGATTGTCCTTTGCATACTTAGACAGAGCCTTCGCCAGGGCTACCGGGTCGCCATGCGTGTAAGCAATCGAGGTCACGCCCGACAGGTTCTTCAACGCCTCTTCGACCTTGGTGCCCTTGGCCGCGCGTTCCGCCAAGGTATTCTTGACCACCAGGTACTTCGCGCCGGAGCCTCGCAGAGTCTTGCGCAGCTCATAGTCCTGGGCCACGGTAAGCTTGCTGTACGTGGTCACGATCAAGCTGGAGACGTTCTGCAGCTCCTTGCCCAGCTTCTCAACCTGTTCGGTTTTTCTTGCTCTGGTAACAGCCATGTTGTTAATCCCTTTTCAATGACGTGGGGACAGCCGCCCTCGGCTATCCGGAGGTCGGCAGTTAAGCTTTCGCCGCGGCTTCCACCGCGCTCGTATCGATTGAAATTCCCGGGCCCATGCTGGAGCTGAGATAGCAGCCCTTCACGTATTTTCCCTTGGCCACCGTCGGCTTGGCCTTTACCACGCTAGTAATGACAGTCGTGGCATTGTCAACCAGTTTCTCCGGAGTGAATGAAATCTTGCCCACTGGAACGTGGACCAGGGCCGTCTTGTCGGTGCGGAATTCGACTTTGCCCGCTTTAACTTCCTGGACTGCCTTGCCGACATCGAAAGTGACGGTGCCAGTTTTTGGATTCGGCATCAGTCCCTTGGGTCCAAGAACTTTTCCCAAACGGCCAACGGATTTCATGACGTCGGGCGTAGCGATGAGCGCGTCAAAGTCGGTCCAATTCTCTTTGTTGATCTTTTCGACCATTTCTTCGCCGCCGACGAAATCGGCGCCCGCCGCTTCGGCTTCCTTTATTTTGTCGCCGCTGGCGATGACCAAAACCCGCTTGGATTTTCCCAGACCGTGGGGCAGCACGACTGTGCCTCGTACCATTTGATCCGCGTGCTTGGGATCGACTCCGAGACGCATGGTGATTTCCACCGTCTCGTCAAACTTTGCGTATTTCACCTTCTGCAGAAGCGCGACCGCTTCCTGCATGGGGTAAGGTCGCTTCTCGACTGCCTGTCGCGACTTGGTAATGTTCTTTCCTGACTTCTTCATGAGGGTTTCCTTGTCTCCCACCGCTTGCCGCTATTCCGGCGAGCCGTAGTGTTCCTGACAATTTAGTAATCGGGAAATTGAGCAATTTGGTAACTTGAAAACCGTTAGATGGGTTTTTAATTCCCCAATTTCAAAATTTCTCAATTATCCCACTACTTCAATGCCCATCGACCGCGCCGTTCCGCGGATGCTCTTGATCGCCGTTTCAACCGAGGCTGCATTCAAGTCTGGCATCTTCTGTTTCGCGATATCTTCTACCTGCCGGGCTGTGACCTTGCCGACCTTGTCCTTGTTCGGAGTGCCCGATCCCTTGGCAATCCCGGCAGCCCGTTTGAGCAGAATCGAAGCCGGCGGCGTCTTAGTAATGAAGGTGAAAGTGCGATCACTATAGACCGTCACCACGACCGGAATGATGAGGCCCTCTAGTTCCTTGGCGCTGGTGCGCGCGTTGAACTGTTTGCAGAATTCCATGATGTTGATCTGCGCCTGGCCCAGAGCCGGACCGACCGGGGGCGCCGGCGTAGCCTTGCCCGCCGCAATCTGAAGCTTTACCGAACCTGTTGCTTTCTTCGCCATAATCTTTGCCTTCTGCTTTAAGCCACTTTCTCCACCTGATTAAATTCCAACTCAACCGGCGTCGAGCGTCCAAAGATCGTGACCATCACTTTCAGTGTCTCGCGGTCTTCGTTGACCTCGTCGACAATGCCGGTGAAGCTGGCGAATGGTCCCTCGGTGATGCGTACTGACTCGTTCTTCTCAAACTTGACTTTGAGCTTGGGCTTGTCTCTCGACTCTCCCACGCGATAGACAATGTGCTGAACTTCCTCTTCGGAAAGCGGCGTGGGCTGCTGTCCCGTACCCACAAACCCAGTCACGCGGGGTGTGGACTTCACCACATGCCATACGTGATCGTCCATATCCATTTCGACGAGCACATAGCCGGGATAGAACATGCGCTCGCTGGTGTACTTCTTGCCGCCGCGCACCTCGGTAACCGACTCGGTGGGAATGAGCACCTTGCCGATTCTTTCCTGCAGCCCGAATGCCTGAATGCGCGACTCCAGCGACTCCTTCACCTTGCGCTCGAATCCCGAATACGAGTGGATGATGTACCACTTCATGTTGGGATTGCGGGGAGCCTCAGGGGCAGCGGCGCCGTCAGCGGTCGACGGCACGCTTTCTACGCCAGGCGCTCCGGTTGCGTTTTTTTCTTCCTGCATAGCGTGCTGTAAGATTTCAGCTTCCTTCCTTGGCATCAACGATGGGTCAAATATTTGAACAGGTAATTGATGCCGTTCCCGATGGTGTTGTCCACGATCCAGAAGTACACCCCGAACAGGGCGACAGTGACAATGACCACCGCGGTTGTAGCCTGCACGTCCTTGAACGAAGGCGCCGTGACCTTCTTCATTTCGGAGCGCACGTCGTTATAGAAGGTCTTGACCCGCTCGGGCCAAGACTTCAGCCGGCCTGCAAAGCTGTTTTCATCCGCGGCGGCTGCGATTGATTTTGACATTCTCTTTGTCTCGACTCCCATCACTCCACCCCAACTTCCGTTCTCATACTTCGATCTCTGGCAGGGGCGGAGGGATTCGAACCCCCAAGTTCGGTTTTGGAGACCGACAGTTTAACCGTTGAGCTTACGCCCCTATATGTGTGGTGCGGGCGCCCTCGCCCGCGTTCCACCATTATTTCACTTCTTTGTGCGGCGTATGCTTCCGGCAACGTTTGCAGAACTTCTTCATCTCCAACCGGTCCGGAGTCGTCTTCCGATTCTTCGTGCTCGAATAGTTCCGCTCTTTGCAGTCACCGCATTGCAACGTAATAATTTCTCGGGGCATGAAAACAGCTCCTACGTTCTGGCTCTTAAGAACCTAACTGTCATCCGGCAGGCGACGTTTTTGTCGCCGAAGGATTTGTGTATTTCCGGTCTTCGCTACTGCACAATCTCGCTGATCGTGCCTGCGCCTACTGTGTGGCCGCCTTCGCGGATCGCGAAACGCAAGCCTTTCTCCATCGCCACCGGCGTAATCAGCTCAATCACCAGGCTGACGTTATCTCCCGGCATCACCATTTCGGTCGCCGCCGGCAATTCCGCCACACCTGTTACGTCTGTCGTTCTGAGATAAAACTGCGGGCGGTATCCTTTGAAGAACGGCGTATGACGTCCGCCTTCTTCCTTCGTCAAAATGTACACTTCGGCTTTGAACTTGGTGTGTGGAGTAATCGATCCGCCCTTCGCCAGCACCATGCCGCGCTCGACATCATCCTTGCCAATGCCGCGCAGCAACAGGCCAGCGTTGTCTCCCGCCAAGCCTTCGTCCAATTGCTTCTTGAACATTTCGACGCCGGTGACGACCGTCTTGCGTGTGTCGCGGAAGCCTACAATTTCCACTTCCTCGCCCACTTTCACCTTGCCACGCTCGATTCGTCCCGTCACCACCGTGCCGCGTCCCGAGATCGAGAAAATATCTTCGATCGGCATCAGGAACGGTTTATCCAACTCACGCGCCGGTTGCGGGACGCTCTTGTCCACAGCTTCCATCAACGCGTCAATCTGCTTCTCCCACTTCTCTTCGCCATTCAGCGCGCCCAGAGCCGAGAGACGGATCACCGGCACGTCGTCGCCCGGAAACTTGTAGCTCTTCAGCAACTCGCGCACTTCGAGTTCGACCAGATCCAGCAACTCGGGATCGTCGACCGCGTCACACTTGTTCAACGCAACCACAATGTAAGGCACACCCACCTGACGCGCCAACAGCACGTGCTCGCGCGTCTGCGGCATCGGACCATCCGTCGCCGCGACCACCAGAATCGCGCCATCCATCTGCGCCGCGCCCGTGATCATGTTCTTGATGTAGTCCGCGTGGCCCGGGCAATCGACGTGCGCATAATGCCGGTTCGCGGTTTCGTACTCGACGTGCGCCGTGGCAATCGTGATTCCGCGGGCTTTTTCTTCCGGTGCATTATCGATCGAGTCGAACGACCGGAACACGATCTTCGGGTTATGCTTCTGCAAAACCTTGGTGATCGCCGCCGTCAGCGTGGTCTTGCCATGGTCGATGTGACCAATTGTCCCCACATTGCAGTGCGGCTTATTACGATCAAATTTCTCTTTCGCCATAAATCAGCTTTTAGCTCCTAGCTTTTAGCTCAACCCTTTGTCATCCTGAGGTGCCGTTCTTTGGCGCCGAAGGACCTCTGCAACTTCCTTACTGTCAATTCTGGAGCGGGAGACGGGAATCGAACCCGCGACCAACAGCTTGGAAGGCTGTGACTCTACCACTGAGTTACTCCCGCCCTACAACCAGCTATTAGCCGTTAGCTCTTAGCCAAAACCGAAAGCTCCGGCCCGCCGATCACAACTACTAATTCCTGGAGCCGATGATCAGGATTGAACTGATGACCTCTCCCTTACCAAGGGAGTGCTCTACCAACTGAGCTACATCGGCGAAAACCAACACTTAGCAATCAGCCGTCAGCACAACCCTCTTGTCAGACTGTTGCCAAACCTATTTCGATTCGCTGCCGTCCGAGTGCAGCACATCTTTCCTGCGCACCCAGGTCTTAAACGCGAACATCACTAAAATCGCCACCGTTGCCAAGCGAATTCGCTGGTCGCTAATCGTCGTCCAGGACAAAATTCCCAAGGCCACATACGCGGCCAGCGCAAGCATCAATCGCTTCACCAGATCCCTCGCTTCGCTCGGGATTTCGCCTGCGAGCTCCCGTTTCGCTCACACCCGCGAAACGCCTCAAATTCCTGGTGCACAGGGAAGGATTCGAACCTTCGTACCTCGCAAGGAGGGACAGATTTACAGTCTGTTGGCTTTAACCACTCACCCACCTGTGCAAACTTTCGGGCCTTCCCGGCCGCAAACCGCAAATCCAAAACCAGCCAACGGCCTTTGCGCGGAGGATGATGCTATAGCGGGCAATGACCCAATAGAAGAACAGAGTGCGCACGAAACCCTCTCGCACGCAAACACCACACTTGGAACAATTCCTTATGGAGTGCTGTTGGGAAAAATTTGTTACGCCGCCGCGCCGCGCAAAATGTCCTGTGTTCCGGAACCGATCCTTATTAGATGCGAATGCCGGGTCAATCCTGATCCATCAGATGCTGGAGCTGGCGAAGGGATTTGAACCCCCGACCCTCTGATTACAAATCAGATGCTCTACCAACTGAGCTACGCCAGCAGTCGGGGACAAACGAACCCTTTCGGGCGCATATATCCCTCTGATCCCTTCCAGATGTCCGGGACAATTCTAAAAGGTACCATAACGGTAATCAGCGTGCAACCTATGGCGTGATAGAACTCGCGGAATCCATAAATTCCACCACGCTGGTTCGCTGCTTGCATTCCAGTTACTTTGTAATCTTCCAAACCGTCCCGTAGCCGATGCTCCCGCCATTTTGGGCCGCACCGAACAGAGTGCCTTTTGCGTTCTGGACGAGGCCAGCATATACATATTTCCCATCCGTTCCGTTAAAGCTATGTAGAAGGGTGAACTGGCCGCTTTTGCTCACTTTGTAAACGGTTCCGAAATTGGACCCTCCGCCAGTCTCGGTAGTGCCGTACACATTGCCCTTCGCGTCCACCGCCACACCTGCGAGCGGATATTCGCCATCCGACGTTCCGCCCGCGAAGCTGTGCAACAACGTCGCCTTGCCAGTCTTACTCACCTTCCACACCGTTCCCAGCGCGTTGGCACCACATGAAGAGGTAGTGCCATAGAAATTTCCGGCCGCGTCCCTGAACGGCGATCCCAGGACATTGCATCCATCGGTCGTTCCCCCGGTGAAGCTGTGCAGGATGGTCAATTTGCCGCTCTTGCTCAGCTTGTATAAAATCCCGCCGCCGGCACTCCCGCCCTCTTCGGTCACGCCGTAGAGAGCGCCTTTCGCGTCCCTCAGCAAACTGCCGTATGTAGGATATTTCCCGTCCGTCGTGCTTCCGGTGAAGGTATGGAGAATCGTCTCTTTGCCTTGCGGATCTATTTTGAACACGATGCCGTCGTTGGAAGAGCCGCCCTGCGAAGTGGTGCCGTAGAGGTTACCCGCTTTGTCCAGCAGCAAACCTCCAACCGGGTCGACACCGTCCGTCCCTCCGGCGAAGTTGTGCAGCACGGTCTCGGTGCCGCTAGGGTCAACTTTGAAGACCACACCGGCGCCGACAGAGCCGCCCTGCGTCGTGGTTCCATAAAGATTCCCTGCGCTGTCCCGGACCAAGGCCGAAATAGGGAATGCTCCATCGGCCCCGCCGGTGAAGCTGTACAGCACGGTTTCGGTGCCATCCGGTGCGACCTTGTAGACTCCCCCCGAAAAGGATGCGCCGCCGCCATAGCCAAACGTGCTGTAGAGATTTCCCGCAGCGTCGCGAATTAAACTGGCGTAAGGATCTCCGCCGTCGGACGCTCCCCCGAAATTGTAAAGCACGGTCAAAGTCTGCGCTTGCGCCGATTGGACGATAGCCAGGCCTAGCCCGAGCACAACCACCAGAACCAGTGCGGCACTTGCCGATCCCAAACTCTTCGTCCGAATGCGTTGTTGCGGTTCGCTTCCCACGATGTAATTCCTCCAATGGTTTTGTTACGCGACATTCCCAGCGTAGTTTTTCTAACATCAAATCGCAGCAGAGTCACGCGCTTATAAATTGCCGCGCTCGGATTGTGAAAAGTCTTTCGAACTAGTTGCAAGTTAATGCGGTGGCCTTTTGTACGGGAGGTTCAGATATGTTTAGAGAAATTGGGCGAACGGAGCCTGGTTCGGCAGCCGTCGATGGGCGCCGACTATTGCTTTTGCCGAACCCCAGATGCACCTTGAGCCAGCCGTCCCAGGGTGGCTTGATCCTCGCTGTGAGTTTGGCCGGCTTTAATAGGTTTGTTAGGGATGGTTTCGTAGGCGTAGCCGGTCAGTTCGGATGTGAAGCTCCGATCATGCCAGAGCTTAACTGTCAGCCGTGCCCATCCATAATGGAACTTCCCGTGAATCTGAAACCTCAAGGACAGATAGCGATTCGTGACGTTTAACCAATTCCCGCGTCGCCTATTGCTCGTCACCCTAGCCAACAGTGCTTGTTGGACGTAAACGCACGCGCACTTTTCAGGAACGGCGGAACCCTTCTTCAGCGCCAAGGCAAAACCAGGGTAACCACCTCCAGTCGTAGGGGAGATGTACGACACTTGGACGCTTGTAGGTCCGCTGCTCCCGCCGCCTGGAACTTGCGCCCTCGAAGCGCGTGCATAGGCGAGGACATTGTTCCCGCTGATGTGGTAGTAGTTCCGAATAACGAACTCTGCAATCCCGTCGTGATTAAGGTCGAGGTCGTAGCTGCCGTTTTTCCCGATGAAGTGGTGGGCATGTGTGAAGACAATACTCGCCTCGGCAGGCGGTGCCAGCGCTAAGACTCCTACCCCCGCCGCACTGGCAGCAAGGGCATACATCTTGAGCCCGCGTTCCAACGACGAAGATAAACTGACAGTCTTGCGCTTCATTTGTTGGCTCCTGCTCTGCGCCACGCAGGAATCGCCGATGCTCCTGCTGCTAGACGCCCGAGTGTTGCGGGCTGAACCGTGACCACATCCGGCCCTTTGGTCTTGCCCGTGATGATTGGTTTGTTGGGGATGGTTTCGTAGGCGTAGCCGGTGAGGATCGCCCAAACCTTGTGATAATTATGATCAATACCATGATGGACCGTCAGTCGTGCCCAGCCATAATGGATTTCACTACCGTTGATCGTGAATTTCAGTCCCAGATAACGGGGCCCGATTGGTATACACCACTGTCCGCCGCATCCATTACCTAGACCATACTCCGCCATGACGTTGGAACGACCGGAGAATGGCCCCTTCGGTCCAACCTCGACCCCGGCAGATAAGGCGGAAGCCTCAGAATTGACGCCAACAACCCGATTCTGGCTTGCATATCTAGAGTTGATGGACAACACATCCCCGGTACTAGAACTCGACTCAACTCGGAAGTCTCTGAATAGGAAATTGGGTAGTCCTCCATGAGTGAGGTTAAGAGGAATAGTGGCCCCAGGTTCTATGTACCGATGAGATGGCGTGTAGACAATCTCAGCCTCGGCTGCCCGCGTAAGGGCGAGCACTCCCACCCCCGCTGCACTCGCAGCCACAGTGTAGGCACTGAGCCTTTTATGGAACGAAGAGGAAAGTTGCGACGGTAGTCTGGCAGGCCGTTTCATAGCGACTCCAAACGGGCAAGCCATTATGATGCCGCGCCCAGCGCCCGTCAACGCGCATTTCAGACGCCACAAAGATTGTCAGGCGACGGATTACAAATCCCGCGCAGTCACGGTTGCCCGGTCTTCGGCTCTGATCCAAATCGCAGCACGTGACCGTCGGGGTCTTCGATTTTCATCTCGTAAGCCCAGGGATAGTTCGTCGGCTGCTCCCGAAACTTCACCCCTTTGGCGCTGTACTCGGCGAACAGCGGTTCAATGTCCTCGACTCCGATCCACAGCCATGTCCCTGGATGTCCCTGTTCGCCCTGAGCCAACATGATCGAACGTCTGGCGCGGGAAACCGACGCAAAGGTCGATTCATCCTCGCCGCCCCAATTCACCGTGAAGCCGAGCACATTCACGTAGTAGCAAATACTGGCGGCTACGCTGTTCACCCTAAGGATCGGAATAATGCATTCGACGCCGACCGTCGACGCCGCAGCTGATTTGGGATCGGACATGGCAACTCTCCGGTTCGAGCAGTTAACATTTGCCAGGGAGGGCCGACCAACGCCGACAAGCCGTCGTGTTGAGCCCTGCGAATGCTATTATGACCGAATCCTCGGCACTCGGCCATATCAGTAATTTCGCCGGACCAGCCGCGCTTACATGCGAATACGCCGCCGCCTCCCCATCGTCCTGGCTGTGCTGCTGATTGCCGCGGCAGTTGCCCTGGCCGTCGTACTGCGCAAGCATGCCCCACCCGAGCCGGCGCGCCTGCTTCCGGCCGCCGATGGCTTCGTGTACTTGAACCTGGGATGGATGCGTCGCGCCAATCTGACCGGCAATCTGCCCGCGGTGCCCCACGATCCGGAGTACGAGCAGTTCATCCAGGCCACCGGGTTCCAGTTCGAGCGCGATCTCGACGAAGCCGCGCTCGCCCTTCACTATCCCGTAAACTTGCCCGGCGCCAAGCCGGATAGTGCGCAGCAACCCCGCTTCTCCGAAGTCTTTGTGGGGAAATTCGAGGGCGAACGGCTGCGTGCGTACCTGCACCAGATCTCCAGCTCGGTAGACATCTACCAGCCTGGCGACATCTACAACATCCCGCTTGAAGGACGCACGGTGCGAGTTGCTATCCTGGGAGTGGACACGGTCGCGGCCTCGAATCTCGATGACCCGCTGGTCATCCGCGGAATCATTGACCGTTCCCGCAAGCTTGCGTCGCCATTCGGCGGGCCTGCGCTTCTGCGCCAGTACTACAAGAACGTCCCCTTCGCGAGCCTGGGCTGGGCTGTGTTCAAGGTTCAAGCTCCAGCAGACTTCTCGGCGTCCGGCCCTATCGGGTGGTCGTTTCTGTTTCCCAAACCGGCGACCATCGTGGCCTCGGTTCGCTATCTCGGAGCGGTCCATTTCCGTGCTCAGGCATTTACTGGCAGCGACGACGAAGCCAATCAACTCGCCAGCCGCATCGACACCTACCTCAATGTTTTTCGCACCGCCGAAAGCGCAGTCTCCACGCCCGGACCCGATCCTGACATTAAAACATTCTTCGATAGCCTGAAAATTCAACCAGAAAACACGCGCGCCATTCTGACCGCGACGGTCCCCTTGGGCCTGATCCGCAAGGCCCTCGCCGAGGCGCCCTCATCCGTAACTCCGGAAACCCAGCCACCGCCAACCCCGGCGCCGCCAGCGAGCAAAAGAAAGAAAACTAAATAGCGTAGGCGCGGACGTCCTCGCCCGCTGCGGCCCGTGACAGAACTTTTACATACGCAGCCGCAACTTTTCACCCCAATAACAGTCCAATCACTATATGTATCCTCACTTATTCGCGAGCTTGAATGGCTCCTGCAGGTAGAATGACTCTGTAATGAATACCCTGCCACTTCCCATCGCAGCTTTTCTCGCCGGATTAGTGTCATTTCTCTCGCCTTGCGTGCTGCCCCTGGTGCCCGGATACGTCTCGCTGATTTCGGGTGTCGGTGTCGAACAACTGAAGACGCAAGAATCCCACCTGCTGCGCAAAGTCATGCTGAATTCCATCGCCTTCATTCTTGGATTCAGCGTGGTGTTCATTACCCTGGGAGCGGTCGCGACCGAGGTCAGCCAGATGCTGTCGCGTTACCGATCGATTCTCGCGCAGGTCGCAGGCGTCGTCATCATTCTATTCGGCCTTCACTTAACCGGAGTGTTCAAAATCAAAGCTCTCTACACCGATGCGCGCCTGCACAGCGTAAAAGGCAGCAGCACCGCATGGGGAGCATTTGTGATCGGCTTCGCCTTCGCGTTCGGCTGGACGCCATGCGTAGGTCCGGTGCTGACCGTCATTCTGACTTTCGCTGCCGCTCAGGACTCGATCACAAAAGGAGTCCTGCTGCTGGCCATCTATTCGATGGGGCTGGCCGTACCGTTCCTGCTGACCGCACTCTTGCTCGAGCGCTTTCTCAAGTTTTACAGCCGCTTCCGCGCTCACATGCACGCCATCGAAGTAACCAGCGGCGCATTGTTGATCGCATTGGGCGTACTGTTAGTCATAGGACGCTTCACCATCATTTCTAATTATTTATCGTTTCTGAATCGCTTTGCGCTCTGATCGGAGTTTTGTCTTGAAACGTGATCCGTTTGTCATCGTCGTGATCGCCGCCGTAGTTGCCCTGATGCTGGTCCTCGGCTTCAAACTAGCCCATCGCTCCGGGCATGGCCCCAGCGCTCTGATAACTCAAAACAGCCCTGCTCCTGATTTCACTTTGCAATCCCTCGAAGACAAGACGGTTCGCCTCTCCGACTTTCGCGGCAAGCCGGTGGTGTTGAATTTCTGGGCAACCTGGTGCGGTCCCTGCAAAATCGAGATGCCCTGGTTCGTGGACTTTCAAAAACAATATGGACCCGCCGGAGTGCAATTTCTCGGCGTGGCCATGGACGACGCCAGCACCAAAGACATCGCGGAATTCACCAAGAGCATGAATGTGAATTATCCGATTCTCATTGGCAAGGAATCCGTCGGCGACGCCTACGGTGGTGTACAGTTCTTACCGGAGACGTTTTATATTGACCGCAACGGAAACGTCGTCGACAAGGCATTCGGCCTGAAAGGCCGGGGAGAGATCGAGGACGACATCAAGAAAATCGTGGCCTCGAACTCCGTCGCACAAACGCAAAAATAGCTCGTGAACCTCATCACCAAAACCGCGCTTGTCTTCTTGCTATCCGCAGCGGCGCTCGCAGCCCAAGATCTGCCAACAAGGAAAGCCCCATCCATAACCCTGTCCCCCGCGCCCATCACCACCGTGATCCGCGGCAAAGCCACTGAAGTCGAACTGCGATTCCATATCGGTTCGGGCTTTCACATCAACTCCAACAAGCCCGCCGCGGACTACCTGATTCCCACCACCCTCAAGCTGGATGTGCCTACCGACATCGTGGTCGGGAAAGTGACTTACCCGCCGGGCGAGGAGATGAGCTTCGCCTTCGCGCCTGACGAAAAGCTCAGCGTCTATAGCGGAGAATTCAACCTGTCGGTCCAGGTGCGTCCGCTGGCGGCCATGCTGCCTGGCAAGTACCAGATTCGCGGCCGATTAAGATATCAGGCTTGCGACAAGGCAGCCTGCTTCCCGCCAAAACAGTTGCCCGTGGATTTCGAGATCAAGGTGATCAAGGCTCCGCGACCGCCCCAGAAGAATCCCGCCCAGAGCCCGCACGCCCACACCTAGCGCGCCGACAAGAGTTGAATTAGGCCAGCGTCACCTGTCCGCAATAAATACGTCCCAGGCACCCGACTGCACCGGGCTTCCCGATTCGCGAACCGCCTCACATTCCTGTCCCATCCACGATATGGCTCGAGGCCCGTCTTTTAGTAACTAGGGACAAACCGGGAATGCGACTACTGTGGTCACAGAGGCACGGAAATGAGCGAACAGGAACTGGTTTTCCACGTCAAAGAGCTGCACGTAATCAGCCTCACCTGCTCTCACTGCGGACATGGGACGATATTCGATTTCAAGAGTTCTGATTACCTTGAAAAATCTGTCTCGCCGCAGTGCGCCATCTGTAAGACAGAGTTGGCGGTTGATCTTCAGGAACAATTGAAAGCCTATCGTTGTTTCTACGACAGCATGTCGCTCTGTGAGCGGGTCGAATTTCGGGTGCGTTTGAAAAACCCCGAGGTGGCGCCGCCAGAATCGGCCACCGACATCCAGCAGGCGGTCTCGACCGCTGTAGCTGAAGTCCAGGACGCTGTGGTGAAAGCTCTAGCCAAAGAAACCGCTTGAGTTGCAGGTGATATTTGCCAAAAAGCGAAAATCCTTCGATTTGGCCCGCGCCTATCGCAAGCGGTACGGCTTCACTCCAAGTCGATTTCGGGCCAACTGCCTCCGTCTGGCGTTCACTCAGACTGTTCGGTTAGAGAAGGCTAGAGAAGGAATCGACATGATGTTTCGTGTTGGCGTTCAAGGTTGAAGCTCGAAGACCGTGCCGCAGCCCTCGCGTTGGCATCCCTTGCTGCCGCCCAAATACGTCACCCCATAAAGGTCACCCCACTTGCCCCAGATCAGGCCACCATTGTCACCCGAATCATCGGGGGCCTTGAAGCTGTGGAGCACGGTTTCGGTCCAGGGATCCCCTTGTTGAACGGGCGGACTCAGCTTGAATGCGATCCCAGCGTTACTCCCACCCCCACCCAGCTGCGTCGTACTGTACAGGCTCCCTTTCCTGTCGATCACTATGTAGCCAGTGGGCACTAAGCCGTCGTTGCCACCTTGGAAGGAATACAGATTCGTATAGGCCCATGTTCCCCCCGCTTGTGGCGAAAGCTCGAACACCACTCCGCACCCGTATCCGGCCTGGCAATTGAGGTCCCCTCCAAATGCTGTCGTCCCATAAAGGTTGCTGGATTGATCGAACGTCACCGGCCCTTCCGGGTTGCTTCCCATGTTTGTGCCCCGATCAAACGAATAAACCACCGTTTCTGTCCAGGGTCCGCCTTTCTGCGTCGGCGGGCTCACACGGTAGACGGCCCCATACCCGATGCTTCCTCCGTAATTGGTTGTGCCGTAGAGATTCCCCTTTTGATCAAAGGTCACGCCCGCGTACGGTATTTCTCCATCCGGGGTTCCGGTGAACGCGTAAAGCACGCTATAGACCCACTGCCCACCCTCTTGAGTTGGCCGCTGCAGCTCAAACACGGTCCCGCAGCCATACCCGTTGTTGCAGCTTGGATCGCCGCCCGCTCCCGTCGCGCCATAGAGGTTTCCCGACGCGTCGATCACCAGATTCTCAATTCCGGCCCCATCGCTGCCTTGGTTGAGCGTGTAGAGTGCCGCGTATGTCCAAACGGCGTTATGAGAAGCCGGTCGCTTCAGCTCAAAAATGGTTTGGCTAAAGTCAACGCCGTACAGATTGCCGTCCGCACCCAGGACTAACGATGAAGGCTGCTCTCCTCCGTCTCCGCCAGGGAAGTTATAAAGGATGGACTCCCGCCACACCCCGTCACGGGTGCTCGGTGCAGTTAGCTTGAACACTATTCCGTCGTATTCGTAGGTGCCACACAAATATGTCACGCCATAGAGATCGCCGTTCTTCGCGGCAGCCGGGACGCCTATGGGCTCACACCCATCGCCAAGCCGCCAACCGCGAAAATTGTGGATCACTCGGTAGGCTCGATCCTTCGCGTTGGCTGCCCCTCCCAACATAACCACAGCAGCGAATACCATCCAGAGGATCGCCCTGGAACGTCGCTTGAGTTTCAACGTGGCAGTCTCCTTCCGGGGTCCAGTAAAAACGCCCGCAATATCGGCGAGGGAGACTCGGTCTTGTTCTTCATCGCACTCGGATGCCACGACCGCTTCCCGCTCAATACGTCGCCGAGAAGCCACTCAAAACTCCATTCGAATCCGTATACGCCCCGACGATCACGTGGTGGTCGTTAATCCCGTAACCAAAAGTCCGATCGCCCCCGGGCACGCTGAACTTGTAATACTTGCCCGCGTGCTTCAGCGCCCCACCATAAGTGTCGCCCGATCCTTCCCAGGAATAAACAATGTCCCCCAGATTGTTGATCGCCGCAGCATCCGAGTTCGGCTCGCCGGGCACATTAATCTTCGTATACTTCTTGCCCTTGTAGAGCGACGATTCCGAACTGAAGCTCGAATCCAGCCAGACCTCGGTCATCAGCCCGGCATTGTTGATGCCTCCGCCGAGCGTGGCCTGCGCCCCCGGCACGTCCAGCGTGGTATAGTGTCCACTCTTCAACAGGAACCCGTGCGACCCTTTCGAATCGCCAAAATTGCCGTTGATGTCTCCGTGGTCGTTGATCCCGAGAGCTTGCGAGCCCGTCGATCCCGCCGGACCGATGTCCTTAAACTTTCCCTTTTGATACAGGAAAGCCTGCGCGGTGTGATTTGAAGTCGCGTAATAACCTACGATCGCCCCACTCTTGTTGATCGCGAAACAATAAGTGTCGGTGCCGTTCGGGTCGTCGACCGGGCTCACCTTCCCGCCAGCAAGGCTGAACCCATGCCGCACCCCGCTGCTGTCGACGTACGATCCAACCATCGCCCCGGCGTTATTGACGCCATAGATCGCCGTGGTTTGCGCCCCCGTAACTTGAATGGTTTTGAACTTGAAGGTTATTGTCGGAGTCGCCGCAGCCGCAGCCACGGATAGCAACGCCAAAACCATCAAGAAACGCCGCAAGCGGGTATGTCTCATTGATTCTCCTCCAGAGAAATAGTTGGCCACCTTTAACCGCCTAACACATACAACATCAATAACTGGCTTTGAAGCCCTCCGCGACGGCGCCGCTATTGATGTGGTAAACCCCCACCACCAGGTGCTTGTCATTGATTCCGTCCCCATAAGTTCCAGCCGTTCCTTTGGGATCATCAAACTTGTAAATCTTTCCGCTGCTACGCAGTGCCCCGTGAAAAATGCCGGTGGAATCCGTCCAGGAATAAACCACATCGCCAGCCAAGTCGATGCCATGCGGATAGCTGCTCACCGCGCCCGGCACATCTATCGGAAGATATTTCTTGCCGTTGTAAATCGTTCCGTGTGAATTCCCGCTGGAATCGGTCCACTGCACCGCCACCCATCCTTTGTTATTCACTCCCCACGCGAATGTTGACGCAGCTCCGGGCACGTCCAGTTGCTTGTACTTCTTCCCATTCCAGAGGAATCCATGCTGGAATCCCTGCGCATCCACGAAGTAGCCGGAGATCTCCGATTTGTCGTTAATGCCGAAAGCCCCCGAACCGATCGCTCCAGCCGGACCGATGTCGGAGAACTTTGTCCCATGCCGCAAAAACCCCTGCGACGCGCCGCTGGAGTTCGTGTAGAAGCCCACGACATCTCCCGCCGAATTGATGCCGTTGCAGTTGGTGTTGGCGCCGCTCGGATCGTCGATCGTCGTCACCTTCCCGCCCTTGAACATGAAACCATGGTCTACGCCGCCGCTGTCGATGTATGCTCCCACCATCACGGCCGCATTATTCGTCCCAAACACCCGCGTGTCCTGCGCTCCCTTCACCTGGACGGTTGTGAACTTGAATGTGATCTTCGGCGCCTCCGCCGCAGTGGCGGCAAGAATAAGGGTTAGCACCACCATCAACACGTGTTCCACTGCCTTTGTGTTTCTCATTGCCTGCTCCTCTTGGAAATTACCCACCAGCCTCAAAACGAGCACCCAGCGCGGCGTCTCGAATTTCAGCGTACGAACGGTATATGGCGTGGCGATACCCTGTCAATAGAGCCCATCTTCCCTGGCCGAACGGGCCAGGGCAAAAGAGTCAAGCCAATTTCCACTTCACCAGCTTTCTTCGCGGTGTTTACGCCACTGTACGCCAGAATAGAACCCTGCTGTCCCACAGCTTGCCTATCTTGATTCGTATTCATAAAGGTGCCCCTCGCATCGTTCCATTGTCATCTTGAGGAAGCGGCAGTTTCGCAACGCGAAACTGTCCAACTCCAACGAACCGCAACTGCCGGGCCCGAAATATTTCTAAAATGTACAATTTTGAACAGTCAAGCCCGCCCCCGCGCGATGTAACATCCAGCTGGCGTCGAAAAAAGAAGACCCCTCCCCAACAGGGCGGTCCCGGGCAAACGTTCGGTCGACAGTGTCGACGTCCGTGCAAGACCGCCCGCTTCGATTTGTCCAACACACAACGCTTCATGACTCGCACAGTTCATCGAAATCCCAACTCCTGAAAGGAGATACAAGTTGAAATTCAATCGCATACATAGCGTACTCTTGGCGATTGCGATCGCCGTCCCCAGCGCCGCCCAGGTTTCCGTCTACATCGGATCCGCGCCGCCACCACTTCGCTACGAGACCCGCGGACCGATGCCCGGTCCTGGCTACTCCTGGATAGAAGGATACTGGGCCCCCGATGGCCGCCACTACCGCTGGGTCCAGGGACGATGGGATCGTCCGCCCTACGAGGGCGCCTACTGGAGCCACCCCCATTACGACCACTATAAGGAAGGCTGGCAGCTGCACGAGGGACACTGGGATCACGAAGACCACGACCGCGGCCACGGCCACGCCCAAAACCATGGCCACGAGGATGAACATCACGGCGAGAACCACCACGATGAAGGCCACGACCACTAACCACTAGTCCTCGCCAGGGGGACCGCGAGTTCCCCCTTTTTTCTCACCCCTTGATCCCGAACCGCGCTGCCCCGACTTCCTGCCAAGCCGGTTTCCGAATCTGCATCCCGCACCGGAAAGCCGCGAAGCCGCGCAAGAATGCAGCCGGCGAGCCGTGGGTAGGTGTGATGTTTTACGTGTGATTAGCCAAGACTTGACCTTGCACGTCACCGTCGGATGCTCGGTCACGCTCTAACGGGGTCTTTAAGCGGCTCCGCGGAACCAATCAGCGCCGGCGCGCAGGTTTCTTGCCCCGCGCGATTTTCGCAAGCTCCCGCGTGTAAGCTGCAATGGTTTCAGGAACGGACTCGCTGTAAACAAACTGTCCTTCGCGGCGGCAGGCAATCAACCCGGCCTCGCTCAGAATCTTCATATGATGAGAGACCGTTGCGGGAGTCACGCCGCGCATCGAGACGATATCGCCACAGTTCATGCGATCGTTTGCCGAAATAGCCTCAAAGATCTTCAGCCGGGTCTCGTCGGCCAGGGCTTTCGATATTTTTTCGACCTCAGAACGGTCCATGGGTTCACCTAAAGTGTAGCGAAGTCCTTGCTCCTACTGCCAGAACCCGTCATCCGGCAAGAAACTGCGACCAGTTACTTCGATGATCATCTAACTGTCTAAATATTGCAAGTTACAAAAACGGCAATCAATGCCCCACAAGGGCCAGAAAAGAAAATTCACCAACGATAGGGAGACTGACATGAAGCGACTCGAAGGCAAAGTGGCGGTAGTAACCGGGGGCAACAGCGGCATCGGCTTGGCGACAGCCAAGCGTCTGCAAGCAGAGGGCGCAAGCGTTGCCATCGCAGGGCGTAGCAAAAAAACCTTGGATGAGGCGGTGAAAATAATTGGAAATGGCGTGATCGCGGTGCAGGCGGACGTCTCTAAACTCCCCGACGTAGACAAGCTCTATGCCGAGGTGTCGCGCAAGCTGGGCAAAATTGATGTGTTGTTTGTGAATGCAGGTATTGCGACCTTAGCGCCGTTGTCCGAGACCTCCGAAAGCGCTTTCGACGAGCAGTTCGACATCAACATCAAGGGCGCGTACTTCACCATTCAAAAGGCGCTGCCCTTACTCAATGACGGTGCCTCGATCATCTTGAACACCAGCGTCGCCGACAGAAAAGGTACGGTCGGAGCCAGCGCCTATTCCGCTACCAAGGCCGCCCTGCGCTCCTTGGCGCGAACCGTGGCGGCGGAACTCGCCGGGCGCGGCATCCGCGTCAACACCGTCGCACCGGGCCCGATCGTTACGCCGATCTTTGAGAGGACCGGGCTACCCAAGGAAGCAGTTGACGAATTCGCCAGGGAAATCGTCGCCAAAGTCCCGATGAAGCGCTTTGGACAACCCGAGGAAGTAGCAGCCACCGTAGCGTTCCTGGCCTCGCAAGACGCCTCCTACATTACCGGTGTCGAAATCAACGTCGACGGCGGCATGGGACAAATCTGAATCGCTTGCGGATTCGGCAAGACACAACGGGGCGGCAAGGGTCCGCCCCGTCAACTCGTGATGCTGCGTGCCCGAGCGGGACCAAATGTAACAATCAGCTGGTCTCGACGCCAATGTACCCACAGGAGACATACGTAAGCACCACCGACGACGAATCGGTCGTGGCTCCCTACTTCGATATTGCCAGCAAGTACGGCTTCGCGAATTACTTCTTCCAAACGAATCAGGGTCCCAGCATGCCGGCGCACCAGTTCCTTTTGTCCGGAACCTCGGCGCCCAACGGCGAACAAACGCATAATGAGCTGTACTACAATTACTTTGACGCCGAGAACCCACCGGGAGGAACGGGACCTGCCGGATGCACGGCCCCCCCAAGTAGGACCGTCAACCTGGTTGGCCCGAGCGGCATGGAAAACGGTGTTACGGTTTACTCATGCTTCAGCCACAACAGTCTGCCGACCCTGCTGGACCGCGCGCAGCCGGCAATTAGTTGGAAATACTATGCCAACTCGACCGACGCTGATCAAAGCGGACCGGAAGGGGTTTTGGACCGCGCCCAACGCGATTTATGACATTTGTCTACCCAACAGCGACTCGCCGCAGCCACACTGCATGGGCCCCGACTGGATCAACGACGTCGTGTTCACTCCGTCGCAGATACTCTCGGACCTGGGCGCTGGCGGCGCCACGGGATGCGGCCTGCGGCAGGTAAGCTGGGTAGTTCCGAACGGCGACCGTTCCGACCATCCGGGCTTTAGCGGCAGCCAAAATGATTCACACCAGATCGAGGGAGGCCCCGCCTGGGTGGCGGACATTATCAATGCCGTAGGCACCAGTCCATGTCAGAATCCGGACACAAGCAGCTACTGGAACACCACCGCCATCTTCGTGGTCTGGGACGACTGGGGCGGCTTCTGGGATCACGTCGATCCAAATGGCACGGGCGGTCCCGGGGTACACTTCAACTGCACCAACTGGGGCTGCGGCTATACGTACGGGTTCCGCGTGCCCCTACTGGTGGTTTCGGCGTATACATCTGCGGGCTACGTTTCCGGCAGCATCCCAAGCCCAGGCGAGGTGTTCCCTTACGTCCACGACTTTGGCAGCATCCTGGCGTTTATCGAGAACAACTTCCTCGGCCCTGGCGAGATCGGGCAAATCAACGCTCAGAACCAATACCTGTTTGCGGACGCTCACGCCCCTGACGGCGCAAACGGAAATATTCCTCTGGCGGATTTCTTCCCGCTCACAACGCCGCGAACTTTTGAGCGGATCAACGTTCCGGCGGCGTGGCAGACCTTCGACGCTAACTATTTCCTTAACTACACTGGCCCGATTTTGGACCCCGACAACGATGCGATTGACAACGATTAGACCGTAAAAGACTGCGGCGCTCTGACATCGTCGGAGCCAGAGCCCGTTGCGCCAGAAGTGAAAATTGGAGGTAAACTCAGTAGCGGCATGAGCGGAGCCCGCCCCGCTACGGAGGCGCACCATGCGTCGCAGATTCCTGGTTGTCTTGGCCACGGCCCTTCTCGCGGTCTCGCCGACCTTGGCAAAGAGCAACTTCAAGATCTTACACTCCTTTGCGGGGAAGCCGGACGGCGGAGGAGTGTTTGCAGGCCTTGTGCTCGACGCGAAAGGCAATCTCTACGGAGTGACCATCGGGGGGGGAGCGTACGGAGAAGGCACAGTATTCAAGCTCGCTCCCCGCGCGGGCGGAAAATGGAGCGAAAAGATTCTGCATAGCTTCTGCAAGGGCGGAGGTCGCTGCTCCGATGGGTCGCTCCCTCAGAGCACGCCGGTCTTGGATTCGGCGGGCGACGTTTACGGCAGCAGCAACATCGCGATCTTCCAGCTGTCGCCCGGCTCGGCCTCGGCCACCGGCTGGAGCTTCCAGGTGATTTACAACTCCGGCTCCGACGGCCTGCTCTTGGACAGCGCGGGCAATCTTTACGGAGAATGGGGTCCGGGCGCCTATGGCAAGGGCGACGTTTTTGAGCTGTCGCCGGGCGCCGGTGGCTGGACTGAAAACGTGCTTTACAGCTTCTGCGCCCGGGACGGTTGCCCCGACGGAGACGTGCCAGAATTTGGGCTGGCCTGGGACGGGAGCGGAAACCTCTACGGCGTAACAACCGGAGGCGGCGCGTACAACGCGGGTGTCGCCTTTCAGTTGGAATACCAGGAGGGCGCGTGGGAGGAGAACGTCTTGCACAGCTTTCGCGGCTCTCAAAGCGACGGCTACGCTCCTTACGCTGGACCGATCGTCGACCAAGCGGGAAATGTCTACGGCACTACGCTGCAAGGGGGCGGCGGGGCTGGGTGCGGGCCCACCGGCTGCGGGTCTGTCTACCGATTAAGCAAGGGCACGGATGGGCGGTGGACAGAGACCATCCTGTACAACTTTCCCCATTACCCGAAGAACGGAGGCGGGCCAGCAGCTGGACTCGTGCTCGACAAGGCCGGCAATCTGTACGGCACGACCACTGGCGGCGGCGATGCCAACTGCTCCTGCGGCGTGGTCTTCAAGCTCGCTCCGGAAAGCGGCCAATGGAAATACACCGTCCTCCACCGCTTTACCGGTGCCGACGGATGGGTACCGCAGGCCAGCCTGATCTTCGACGGTGGCTACAAACATCTGTACGGCACAACCACGGAAGGCGGTCCCGGCAACTACGGCGTGGTGTTTGAAATCACGCCGTGAGCAGGGAAACAACATGGTCATGCGGCGGAATCGATTCGCATCGGGCCCTCGCCCGCGGTGGCGAATGGGGTGGTGTATGTCGGCTTGTACGACGGCAGCGGCAGTAGCGTGTACGCGTTGAACGCCAGCACCGGCTCTACGCTGTGGAGCTACACCACAGGCGCCCCAGTGTATTCCTCGCCCACCATCCTGGGGTTTATCGAAAACAACTTCAACCTGGGAATAGGAAAAATCAATCCGCAGTACCAGTTTGCGGACGCTCACGCCCCTGACGCAGCGGGCGGAAATATCCCGCTGGCTGATTTCTTTCCCCTCACCACGACGCGTCCATTCCAATCGATAACTGTTCCGCTTGCGTGGCAAAGCTACGATGCCAACTATTTTCTCAACTACAACGGTCAAATTTTGGACCCCGACAACGATGCAATTGACAATGATTAGCGGCTAAACCGTAAACGCTGCGGCGGACACTAAAGCTCGCCAGGGCCAGTGCCCGCCGTAGTGAAGAACAGAATTGGAGTTATACTTACTAGCGGCACGGGCGGTGCCGATTGCGCCGGAGGTGCACAATGCGCTGCAGATTCATAATTGCCTTGGGAACGGCCCTGGCCATCGCCCCTCTCGCGGTTACGCCTGCTTGGGCAAAAAGTAAGTACAAAATCCTGCATGCGTTTACCGGCCAGCCAGATGGCGGCGGTGTCTTTGCTGGCGTCGCGTTCGACGTGAAAGGGAACCTTTACAGCGGGACGACCGGAGGCGGCACTTACGGCTACGGCACAGTATTTGATTTGACCCCCGGCTCCGACGGGAAATGGACAGAAACCATCCTTCACAGTTTCTGCAAGGCCCCCCGCTGTACCGGCGACGGGGCGTCAGTGTGGGACACGCCGACTCTCGATTCGAAGGGCAATCTCTATGACTTCAGTTCGGCGGGCGTTTTCCAGATGACTCGCGGCGCACATGGCTGGAGCTTCAAGGTGATCTACAGTGGGGGTAGCAGGAAGGCGAAGGCTCCGAATGACCCCGCTGGCGAATGCGGCTTGCTTCTAGATGCGG